>Ga0228701_1000017_pt1 | contig 254366 bp, 221 predicted proteins | sample McNCre117_Aug_MG_2_FD_178017 | JGI IMG/M metagenome (GOLD analysis project Ga0228701, IMG submission 178017) | Freshwater microbial communities from McNutts Creek, Athens, Georgia, United States - 11-17_Aug_MG | ecosystem: Environmental > Aquatic > Freshwater > Creek | place: USA: Georgia...
CAGCTATTGTAGGATTCCCTCACGACATCAAAGGGAATGCATTATATGGTTATGTTATTTTGAAAGAAACAGGGGAGTATCGTGATAGAGATAACTTGAGCAAAGAGATTAACCAACATATTTCAGATCACATTGGACCGATTGCTAAATTGGATAAAATCCAATTCGTTTCAGGTTTACCAAAAACACGTTCTGGAAAAATTATGCGTAGAATCTTGCGTAAAATTGCCGAAGGTGACTTCTCTAATTTTGGAGATACGACTACATTATTAAATCCTGAAGTCATTGAAGAAATCAAAGCAGGAAAATTATAGATAATTAAATTATTAAATTAAAAAGGCAGTATCATTTGATAACTGCCTTTTTTTATTTTAGTCCTAATCTTGATTTTAATTTTAAGAATAATAAACCCATTTTATAGGCTTCTTCAGAAGCTGAATTTCGATCACTTATGGGAACTTTGTATAAGGTACATAATTCATCTAAAGTAAATTGTTTGTCATTGATATCGTGTAGTCTTCGATGCATAATCTCAAGATCAAGAGGTTCATTTTTTAATCGACCACAATCGAGTTTTTCTAATGCTGTATTGATAATTTCAACATCAGTATCAATTCGATAACCCACCAGAGTTGCATTGCCAATATAATTTATAAAAGCTTCTATAGCTTCGGGCTCTCCTAATTTTTTTAGTTTACTTTCTACAATAAATTCGTTAGAAAGTCCATTGTCATGAAGGTATTTGTATTGTAATAAAACCACTTCAAAATTATCTCCAATAAGAACACTATCATTTACCACCCCAAAACAACCAAAGGATAGAATGACATCTTTGTTTGGATTCAAACCTGTTTTTTCAGTAGAAAGAATAACATAACGATTTGATTTTTTTTCAAATTTTGATGCATATTCTTTCCAAAATTCAGGATGCTCTTTAGTAATATTTTTAAGCCAATCTAACATAATTAAGAAAATTGAGTAAGTTGGAATTTATCTTTAATTAACTCTTCAAGTTCTCTCATTGGAGTTAAAGCATTTTTTAATCGCTCTTTATCCATTTTATTCAATTCATTCAAATTGATATATTGACCGTTATCTTCATTTTTTAGACCTTCAATAGTTCTGAATTTTGATAGCGTTAAAAAGGCTTCGGCACTATTGATATAAATTTCAGCATTTCTTGGGTCGGCAATGGCTAATTGTTTAAAACGAGAATAAGTGTTATTAACTCCTTTAATGCCATAACTTAAAGCAAAAAGTCGTGCGCTATCAATCAATGGAAGTAAAGCACGTGACTTAATATCAAATTTGTCTTTGTTAGGACCTTCTTCTTCAACAATGAATTTTTTAAAGAAACTAAGCGGTGCGTTATTTCGTAACGCATCATTTCCTAAGAAATCAAAGAATAAGGTGTTGTTCTTAGCATTTTTATAAATTACGTTTTCTATTGCTTCTTCAATTTTTGATTCTCCAAAAGCCATTTCGTAATCAAAGAAAATACTACTCAAATCATTGCTATTTTTGCCTGGAGTATTCATCCAACTGTTGTACTGATTTGTCCAGTCGCTCAATGATTTACACCAAAGTGTATTGCTTCCCATATGACCGTTTGGACATAATGAATAACCAATTTTTTCTAAATTGGCTGTAGAACGTTTCGCTAATCTTAGGAAATAATCTTTAACCTCTCTGTATTTGTCTGGAACAACATCTTCAAAAACCAAAATACTGTCTTGATCTGTTAATAATAATTGTTCTTTACGTCCTTGACTACCAATGCATAACCAAGAAAAACGAGCAGGAGGGGACCCTAAATCTAAAATTGCTAATTCAATTGAACGTTTAATTAGTGCCAAATTAATTTCGCTTGCGATATTGTAAACATGGAAAAGCGGAATATTTTTATGAATCGAATTCTGAATAATATCAGTCAATCGATTACGTAGTTGCTTCAAATCTTCCGCAGATTGTGTACGTTTGATTTGTTTGATTAAAACACCTGGATTATTCGCTTGCGAAACAATTAGATCGTGTTCAGAGATAATTCCTTTTACTTCAGATTGATTGGTTCCGTCAGTTGTTGCTATCAAATGCGTTACATTATTTTTTAGCATTACCAGTTGGGCTTCAGCCAAAGAAATATTTTCTACAACCGTTACTACTGGATTTGTCATAATTTTATCAATCGTTGCAGTAATAGGGAAGCGACCAGTTGCAATTTTTGTACTCATATCGGTATGGGTAACAATTCCGATAGGAATAGCATTATTGTTGCAAATAATAATACTATTGGAAAGGTTTTCAGCCATTGTTTTTGCTACATCTATAACAATTGCATCGGCAGTGGTTGTTAATGGAATTCTATTGTAGGTAAGAGACTGAAAATACTGCATATCAGAAGACTGTTGATCAGAATAGACCACATTATCTGAAAGGAGTTTACCTCGTATATTTTTATCATTTGGATTATTCGTATTAGTAGCAAAACTCTCTAATAAAAAGTCCAAAACATTGGGATTATTAGCAACAAAAGGTCTGAAAGTAGCAATAGGAATAGCATATACGATACTTTCTTCACGAGCTTTTGCCGTCATCATGTAATTATTTTTGGCAAAAAACGGACGTAAGCCAAAAATATCACCTTCGTGGCATTTATTTAACAAAGTTTCTTCTGCATCAGCAATAACAGACAAATGAATTACACCAGAAGCGACTACATAAAAACAATCGTGTAATTTATCATCAATTTGGAATAAGGTTTTGTATTTTTCCAAATTAACAACACGAATATTGGTCGCGATTTCAGATAATTCTTCAAAAGTTAAATTATCGAAAGGCGGATATTTTTTTAAAAAATCTGCAATATGTTCTGCAACAGTATTCATAGTCTGTAGAAATAAATTTTCGATTGCTAATTTAAAAAATATTCCTGCGATAACAATGGAAGGAATAGAATACTATTAACTAATTTATAAGTAGAATTGTTGAAAGATAAGCTGTTTTTAAAATATTTTATTTTACATAATATAAATTATAGTTCAATTTGTATAATTATTAAATAGAACTGAATTTATAGAATATATTATCTTTTGTGTTTTTTAACAGGCTGTTCTGTTGTAACATTCATTTGTTGCAAATGATTGGCTAATACTTTTTCTATCAATTCATCTTTGGTTAAATGATGAAAAATAGTTTTAACTTTAGTTTTTAAATCAGAATCCACTTCGTGATTCGGTTTTGTTTTAAAAATCTTCTTGGCCCATAATAAAGTATTATTTTCTTCAATACTGGCAACTGTTGGTTTTTTAAACTCAGAGAATTGAATTCCTAATTCTTTTTCAAAATCGGCAATTTCTCCAACTTCTTCAGCTTGCAAAACAGTTAATGAAAGTCCTTTTGCACCAGCTCTTGCGGTTCTACCACTACGATGTACATAGGCTTCATAAACATCTGGTAGATGATAATTGACCACGAAAGCAACATTGGCAACATCAATTCCTCTTGCTGCCAAATCGGTTGCAATCAAAATATTAATATGTCCTTCACGAAATTGCCCCATAATTCGGTCACGAATTCCTTGAGATAAACTTCCGTGTATGGCACCAGATGAAAACTTATTAATCGCTAAATTTTTAGCTAATTTATTCACTGCAGCTTTGGTTTTGCAAAAAATGATACCACGTTCACCTTCTCTAGAATTTAAAAAATGCATCAAAACATCTAATTTTTCTATAGGATCTACTACAATATAGTGATGATCAATACCTTGATTCCCTATAGTTTCCATATTGGCACTAATTTCGACTACGTTTTTTGATAAGTAGTTCTGAATCAGTTGTTTTATAGTGCCTGGTAAAGTTGCTGAAAATAAAAATGTTCGGTGTTTTTTAGGTAATTCAGCCACAATTTCATCCAAACTTTCTTTTAAAATACTGACCATTTCATCGGCTTCATCAAGAACCAAGAATTGGGTTTCTTTTAAATCAATTGCTTTTCGTTGGATTAAATCAATCAATCTTCCAGGAGTTGCTACAACGATATGTGTAGGTGTTTTAAGCCTTTCTATTTGAGGTTTTATAGGGATTCCGCCACAGGTTGCTGCAATAGAAATTCCGTCTATATTCTTTGAAAATTGTTCTAAATTAGTGTGGATTTGGTTTCCTAATTCACGTGTTGGTACCAAAATAACAACTTGTACAGAAGGTTTTTCAATTTGAATTAATTGTAACAATGGTAATCCAAAAGCGGCTGTTTTTCCAGTCCCCGTCTTTGCTAATCCTACTATATCTGTAGTGGTAGTAAGCAATTGTGGGATTACTTTTTGCTGAATCTCTGTTGGTTCAACAATTTTCAATTCAGTTAATGTGTGTACTATTGGATTTGAAATTCCTAATTCAGAAAATTGTTTAGCCATGCTTTCAGTTTTTGTAAAAGATTAAATCTTTGAATTTAATCCGCTTCGTTCATTATTTTTTCGCGGTACTTCTTCCCTATCAATACCGTTAATTTCATTTTATAATCATCAACTAACCATTCGCGGTAGTTTTTACTGCATTGGCTTAAACATTTAGAAAACCGTTTTACACGACATTCAATATCTTCTTCTAGTTCTCTTGATAATGTTTTTGCAGCCTGTAAATCCTCTGTATTGTCCACACACATAGCAGCATGTTGTTCCAACGATTTTTCTAAAACGACTTTAGAACGCAAATTTTGACGAATTGCCATTTTATGTTCTTCATCAACATCAAAAGTGACTACTTGAGTATTGCTAAATTTTGCACGCAATTCAGGAGGCATTTCGTATTTGAAATACATTTCTATTTCGGCATCATCACGTAGGTTTTCTAAATAGTATTCAGGCGATTTGAAAATATGTTGCCAATTGACAGGATCATTCCAAAGTCCGAATCGCGCTGCATTATTACCTAAATCGATAACAGTAAATTCGTCTTTATTTTCTAATTTTCTTGAGCCACGCCCAATCATTTGAAAATACAAGGTTAATGATTTGGTTGCTCTGTTCAATATTATCGTTTCAACAGTGGGTTCATCAAAACCTGTTGTCAAAATTCCAACAGAAGTTAGAATAGCATTAGGTGTGTGTTTAAACCAATGTAAAATATCCTTGCGCTCTTCATTGCTACTTGTATTGTCTAGATGCCTTACATCATAACCTGCTTCTCTAAATGTTTCGTATACATAAAGTGAGGTGTTGATTCCATTGTTGAAAATTAAGGTTTTCTTACCCAATGATTTCTCAGTATATGCATGCAATAATTTCTCTTGCATTGCCATATTGGTATATAAATCATCCGATGATTTTACAGTATAATCTCCGTTTATTCCAACTTTTAATGAGGTCAAACCAACATCGTAACTGTACGTAATGGCTTTTGCCAAAAAACCTTTGTTTATTAACGATTGAATCGTATCTCCTACAATTAATTCATCGTAGTTTTGGTGCATTGGCAATTTTATATTAGAACTTAAAGGAGTCGCTGTAACCCCTAAAATAAAGGCTTTTTTGAAAGAACTTAACAGTTTTCGAAACGAATTGTAATGTGCCTCATCAATAATAACTAATCCAATATTATCCAAATGCAACTTTTCATCATTGATACGGTTTTTAAGCGTTTCGACCATTGCCACAAAACACGAATAATCGTTTTGGTCTGGAAGTTCTTTTACGTTACTATTGATGATTTTGTTTTTAACTCCAAAACCTTTTAACATTTTCGAAGTTTGCTTACACAATTCGATTCGATGGGTCAAAACCACTACTTTTTTGTCGTGTTTTTTAATATAACGTCGAACAATTTCAGAAAAGATAACAGTTTTTCCTCCACCAGTAGGCAATTGATATAATAAATGATGTTGTGGAGAGGCATTATCTATGCGCTCAAAAATGGCATCTATGTCCCCTTTTTGGTAATCATAGAGCTCTTTTCTATCTTCAAATTCTGTTTCTAAAGCGTTTTGAGGCATTGCTGTTTTTATATTTTTGCAAAAGTACACCTAAAAAACAGTTATTTGGGCATTTTTATTTTAAAAAAACAACCTTCAGTTGAAAAATAAATTTCATAAAAAGGTTTAGAATTCTAAACGTGAAATAATTCGTTCAAATTCATATTCATTACTCCATTTTTGGTCTAATACTTCTTGATAAATACTCCTAATTCGGGTTTTAAATTCGTTATAAATACCATTCGAAATTATAAAATCAATAGCTTGTTCAAACGAATTGAACATACTCTTGTAGAATAGCTCTTGTTTTATGGGATTTTCTCCTGAATAGGTTTGTGCTATTTCGATGTTGTAAAGCATCACATCAGCAATAACAAAAGGATCGACACCTAAAACTATAAAATGCTTAATGTATTTTTGAGCTACAGAACGTCTCATTTTAGGTTTACTTCGTCGTCCTAATTTCTTTATGGGAAAGTATTCATTCGAAATTTTGAGTTTGCATTCTTGCAAAAGTGATTCTTCTTTGGGATTGAATACAAAATTATAATAGACTTTAACCGGATTGAATTTCTCGTACAATTCGATGATTTGTTCTTCCAATTGTTCTTTGGTCAATTCGGTTAAATATTTTTTTAAATCACGTTTGCTCATAAAATAAGATACTAAGTTGACAAAGGTAAATTACTTTAGGAATTCATACACCTAAAATCAATGTTATTACTTAATTTTGAGAATTAAATCTATAAAATAGCTTTATGTTGAAGTTTTTTAAAATAATCGCGTTACTTGAGGGGACCTCCCTCCTACTATTATTAGGGTTTGCTATGCCAATGAAATATATGTTTCAAGAACCTGTTTTTGTAAGAACTATAGGAATGGCGCACGGAATACTTTTTATTGCTTACATAATTATGGCAATTATCCAAAAAACCACATCAAATTGGACTTTAAAAACGTTTGGTATTGTCAGTATAGCATCTGTAATTCCTTTTGGGACATTTTATGTAGATAAAAAATATTTAAAATAAATTATGAATTCAAGAGATGTATTTGTAACAGAATTTCGCGGACAAAAACTAGGACAAATTAGTGATCAATCTTCATCTGAAGAAGTATTTCAAAACACCACTCTCCGACCTATTTTAAAGCTACAAAATGAGTTGATTATTCTAGTATTTCAAAACTATATTAAGAAAAATAATATTCCCTTCAATGATTTTTCAGCGGAGAAAAAAATGAGTTCTATTGAAGCCATAATTTCTAAAGATATTCAATTACAAAATACATTAAAAGGCGTTGTAGTTGGTTTGTTTACTTCTGAAGAATATGGTTTTTATTCCAATGCGATAGCAACCTATAATAAAAGAATTAAAGCAATGTTGATTGAAAGATTACAGAGTCAGCTACAATTAGTATAATTTTAATCTACTTTTTATTAGCACTATGTTTTTATAAATAATTGTAAATTAGTATTTTAAATAAAAAAACTATCTACTTTTTTTTCAATCACTGTCTTTTAATTGAATAAAGATTTTAATTTTACATTGAAGAAGCGAAATCGTTTTCTACATAATTTTATTTTTTTGTAGTTGTTGTAGACTATTTAAGAATTGATTAAAAATCTTATTACGTCATTTTAACACATTGAAAATGGTTTTTAGCCATTTTGCAATTTTAAATGTAAGTATATAATTATAAAAATATTTAAAAAAATTACTTTTTAGAAATTGAATACGCTTCTAAATGTGAATATGTAATTACAAAAGCCATAAAAAATCAAATTATTCAATACATTTTAATCAGAATGTCTTAAAAAAATGAAAAAAATTGAATTCTGATAATAAATTAACAGTAAAAAAACGAATCTGTTTTTTTATTTATTATTATTGTAAGTAACTAATAACACTCTATTAACATACTAATTAACACATTAAAATAAACCAAATGGAAAGAAGAGAAGCACTAAAAAGAGTTGCCTATTTAATGGGAGGAGCCATTTCAGCAACAACAATGGGCGTTTTATTCGAAAGTTTCACAGTTTTAGATAAATCTAAAGTTGTAAACTTTTCAGTATCTGACGAAGCAATTCTAGCTGAATTTGCTGAAATTATAATTCCAACTACGGCAGCTTGTCCAGGTGCAAAAGAAGCTGGATTGGGTACTTTTATTCCTAAAATGATTCGAGATTGTTATCCTTCTGACTTGCAAGAATTATTTGCAAAAGGTTTAAAAGAAATGGATGAAAAGTGTATTGCTAGTTATGGTAAAAATTTTGTTTCCTTAAATGATGTAGAAAAAACTAAAGTAGTAACTGATTTAAGAAATGAGGCTGTGGCTAACAAAAGAAAACCTTCTTTCTTTGTAATCGCTAGAGACTTAACTATTTTAGGGTATTATTCATCAGAAATTGGATGTACACAAGCCCGTGAATACTTGTTGATTCCAGGACGATATGACGGAAGCGCACCTTTAGAACCAGGTCAAAAAGCTTGGGCTACTTCATAATAATTTAACTGTACAAATTAGTTTAATCAAAAAATATACACCGTGAATATCAATACCAATTTAAAAGAACAAAATACTTATGACGCAATCGTTATAGGTTCAGGAATAAGCGGCGGTTGGGCTGCAAAAGAATTGACAGAAAAAGGATTACGCGTTTTAATGCTAGAACGTGGTATGAATATAGAGCATGTTAAGGATTACGAATCTGCTATGAAAAGTCCATGGGAATTTGAACATGCAGGAAGAATGACTCAGGAACAAAAAAGAACACATCCTGTTCAAATTAGAGATTATCCGTACCAAGAAGCTAATGAAAAATGGTGGGTAAATGACTTGGAATGTCCTTATACTGAAGAAAAACGTTTTGATTGGTATAGAGGATTTCACGTAGGTGGAAAATCATTAATGTGGGGGCGCCAAAGTTACCGTTTTAGTGATGTAAACTTTGAAGACAATAAAAAAGATGGGCATGGAAACGACTGGCCTATTCGTTATAAAGATTTAGCACCTTGGTATGACTATGCAGAGAAGTTTGCTGGAATCAGTGGGCAAAATGAAAATTGGCCGATGCTACCTGATGGTAACTTTCTTCCGCCAATGGATTTAAACTGTGTTGAAAAATCAGTAAAAGAAAGAATTGAAAAACATTACAATAGAGAAAGAATCTTAACTATTGGTCGTACTGCAAACTTAACAGTACCTCACAATGGTCGTGGAAATTGCCAATACAGAAACTTATGTAGTCGTGGATGTCCTTTTGGAGCTTACTTCAGTACGCAGTCTGCAACACTACCTGCAGCTATGGCAACTAAACGTTTAACTGTAAGACCATATTCTATTGTAAATCATATTATTTACGATAAAAACACTAAGAAAGCTAAAGGTGTTATGGTAATTGATGCAGAGACTAATGAAACGATGGAGTTTTATGCTAAAATCGTTTTTGTAAACGGTTCTACTTTAGGCTCTACTTTCATCTTATTAAACTCTACTTCTGAAGCACACCCTAATGGATTAGGTAATGGAAGTGGTCAATTAGGACACAACTTAATGGATCACCATTTCCGTTGTGGAGCTGAAGGTACTGCAGAAGGATTTGAAGACAAATACACTTATGGACGTAGAGCGAACGGAATTTATGTACCACGTTACCAAAATTATGGTAATGACAAACGTGATTACTTAAGAGGATTTGGTTACCAAGGTGGTGCTAGTCGTGGTAACTGGCAAGCAGATGTTGCTGAATTAGCTTTTGGAACTGATTTCAAAAATAATATGTCTAAACCTGCAGACCACTGGAAAATGGGATTAGGTGGATTTGGAGAAATGCTACCTTACTATGAAAATAAAGTAACAATTGATCATTCTAAAAAAGACAAATGGGGACAACCTGTTTTGAAAATTGATTGTGAATACAAAGAGAATGAAGCAAAAATGCGTGAAGATATGATGAATGATGCTGCCGAAATGTTAGAAGCAGCAGGAATGAAAAATATCCAAACGTATGACAACGATTGTTATCCAGGTATGGCAATTCACGAAATGGGTACCGCTCGTATGGGTAACGACCCTAAAGATTCTGTATTGAACAAATGGAATCAAATGCACGAAGTGAATAACGTATTTGTTACCGATGGATCTTGTATGCCTTCTATTGCATGCCAAAACCCTTCGTTGACATTTATGGCCTTGACAGCGCGTGCAGCCGATTATGCAGTAAAAGAATTAAAGAAAAAAAATATCTAGGTTACTATTATTATGACAAGAAAATTAAGAATGGGAATGGTCGGTGGTGGCCAAGATGCTTTCATTGGAGCAATTCATCGTTTGGCTGCCAATATGGATGGCTTAATTGAATTAAGTTGTGGTGCTTTAAGTATCAATCCTGAAGTAGCAAAAGCTTCTGGAAAAGCATTGTTTCTTCCTGAATCAAGAACTTATTTGACTTACGAAGAAATGATTAAAGCCGAAGCAGCCTTGCCAGCTGATGAGAGAATTGATTTTGTTACTATTGTAACGCCTAATTTTGCTCACTTTGCTCCTGCTATGATGGCTTTGGATCACGGATTTAATGTAGTAATCGAAAAACCAATTACGTTTTCTTTAGACGAAGCAAAACAATTGGAACAAAAATTAAAAGAAACAGGTTTAACACTTTGTCTAACCCATACCTACTCTGGTTACCCAATGGTAAAACAAGCCAAAGCTATGGTAAGAGAAGGACAATTAGGTAAAATCCGTAAGGTTTGGGTAGAATACCCTCAAGGATGGTTAAGTAAATTATCCGAAAGAGAGGGTAATGCACAAGCAGCATGGCGAACAGACCCTAAAAAATCAGGAAAAAGTTCTGTAATGGGAGATATTGGAACCCATGCAGCTCACCTAGCCGAATACATTACAGGATCAAGAATTACCGAAATTTGTGCTGAATTAAATACGTTAGTGGAAGGTCGTGTAATGGACGATGATGGTGCTGTACTATTGAAATTTGACAATGGTGCTAAAGGAGTTTTAATGGCTTCTCAAGTAGCAGCTGGTGAAGAAAATGCCGTTAAAATTAGAGTATATGGCGAAAAAGGTGGCATCGAATGGTTGCAACACGAGCCTAATTCTTTAATTGTAAAATGGCTAGAAGAACCAATGCAAATTTTAAGAGCCGGTTCTAATTATGCACATTTGTCTTCATTTGCTAGACATAATTGTAGAACTCCAGGTGGACATCCAGAAGGCTATTTAGAAGCTTTTGCTAATATTTACAGAAACTTTGCTTTGACTTTAGGTTGTAAAATAGAGGGTACACAACCTACTCCAGAAATGTTAGATTTCCCTTCTGTTGAAGATGGTTTAAGAGGAATGGCATTTATTGATAATGTAGTATTATCAGCACAGTCTGATAAAAAATGGACTCCTAACGTTTTATAATTATGACAACAATACAAGGACCAGCGGTCTTTTTAGCTCAATTTATTGGAGATAAAGCGCCTTTTAATTCGTTAGACGGGATATGTCAATGGGCAGTTGATTTAGGTTTTAAAGCGATTCAAATGCCAACATTAGATGCGCGTTTTATCGATTTGCAAAAAGCAGCTGAAAGTAAAACTTATGCGGATGAATTGACAGGAAAAGTAGCTTCTTATGGCTTACAAATTTCAGAATTGTCAACACATTTACAAGGTCAATTAGTGGCTGTTCATCCTGCTTATGATGATTTCTTTGATGGCTTTGCTCCTGCTACATTGCGTGGGAATCCAAAAGCACGTCAAGAATGGGCAGTACAACAAATGAAATATGCTGCTCAAGCATCTCAAAATTTAGGATTAAATGCGCATGCCACTTTTAGTGGTTCGTTGCTTTGGCAATACTTCCACCCTTGGCCACAAAGACCACCGGGATTAATCGAAGAGGGATTTGCTGAATTAGCAAAACGTTGGTTGCCAATTTTAAATGAATTTGATCAAAACGGTGTGGATGTTTGTTATGAGATTCACCCAGGAGAAGATTTATTTGATGGAGAAACGTATGAAATGTTTTTGAAAGCAGTGAACAATCATTCGAGAGCTTGTTTGTTATACGACCCATCTCATTTTGTATTGCAACAATTAGATTACATTCAGTATATTGATTTTTATCACGAACGAATTAAAGCCTTTCATGTTAAAGATGCTGAATTCAATCCTACGGGTAAACAAGGAACTTTTGGTGGATACCAAGGTTGGGCTGACCGTGCAGGACGTTATCGTTCGCCAGGTGATGGACAGGTTGATTTCAAAACTATCTTTAGTAAACTAGCGCAATACGATTATAAAGGTTGGGCTGTTATGGAATGGGAATGTTGTATTAAAAATCAAGAAGATGGCGCTCGTGAGGGTGCAGAATTTATCAAAAAACACATTATCAAAGTTACTGATAAAGCATTTGATGATTTTGCAGCAGTTGAAACCAATACGCAACTGAACAGAAAAAATTTAGGATTATAAAAAACATAATAAACAAAATGAAACGTACTTATTTACTATTAGGCTTAGCCGCATTTACTTTAGCTTCTTTTTCTAAAATAGATTCAGATAAAAAATACATCAAGAAAACGAACATCGAAGTTCAATCAAATGATGGTGAAAAATTGATTGCAAAATCAGATTGTGTAGGTTGTCATAAATTAGATAAAAAATTAATTGGGCCTGCTTATTTAGACATTGCAAAAAAATATGCTAATACTGATAAAAACATTAATTCTTTAGCTGATAAAGTAATTAAAGGAGGTTCAGGTGTTTGGGGAACAATGCCCATGTCTGCTCACTCCTCTTTGAAAAAAGAAGATGCAAAATCAATGGTAAAATACATTTTATCATTAAAAAAATAAACTCAGCTTTTAACCCTATTGATTAACTTGAATTCAAATAGTATGAAAAAAGAAGAAATAAATAAACCAAATAACAATCGCCGTGATTTTATAAAAACGAGCGCTATGGCAGCTGCTGCTTTTATGATTGTTCCTCGTCATGTATTAGGAAAAGGTTTCGTAGCACCTAGTGACCGATTGATTGTTGCCGGAATCGGTGTTGGAGGAAAAGGACAATCTGATATTGCTATGTTTGACAAAAGTGGCAAAGCCAATATTGGTTTCTTGTGTGATGTAGATACCCGAAGAGCAGCTAACAGTGTTAATGCATTTCCAAAAGCCAAATTTTACAAAGATTGGCGCGAAATGTTAGACAAAGAACATAAAAACTTTGATGCTGTTTCAGTTTCTACCCCAGATCATACTCATGCCATTGCAGCCTTGGCAGCGATGCAATTAGGGAAACACGTGTATGTACAAAAACCAATGGCTCATGATATTCACGAGACAAGAATCTTAACCCATGCAGCTAAAAAATACAAAGTAGTTACCCAAATGGGAAATCAAGGAGCGTCTAATGACGGAACTCGAATTCTTAAAGAATGGTATGATGCCGATTTGATTGGAGATGTACATACAATTTATGCATGGACTGATCGCCCTGTTTGGCCACAAGGAATTCCTTGGTCGACTGCTAAACCAGAAGTGCCAAAAGAATTGGATTGGGATTTATGGTTAGGAACTGCTCCTTACAAAAATTATGTGGATAAATTAGTTCCTTTCAACTGGAGAGGTTGGTGGGATTATGGAACAGGTGCTTTAGGTGATATGGGATGTCACTTACTTGAAACTCCTTTTAGTGTTTTAAAATTGAAATACGCAAAAGATGTTCAATGTAGTGTCGGTTCTGTATATGTAGATGAATTCAAACGAGGATATTTCCCAGAAAGTTGTCCGCCTTCAAGTCACGTAACCTTAACTTTTCCTAAAACAGAAAAAACATTAGGAGATGTAACGGTACACTGGATGGATGGGGGTATTCAACCAGAAAGACCGGCAGAATTAGGTCCAAATGAAATTTTTGGAGACGGAGGAAATGGAACTTTATTCGTAGGAACCAAAGGGAAAATGATGTGCGATACGTATGGATTAAATCCAAGATTATTGCCTTTAAGCAAAAACGAAAACTTACATATTGCTCAAAAATATGCTCGTGTAGAAGGTGGAGCAGATGGACACTACAAACAGTGGATTGAAGCTGCTATTGCAGGATATGGCAAAAAAGAAGTAAGTTCAGGATTTGAAGTTGCAGGTCCATTGACAGAAGCATTATTAATGGCTAATTTAGCAATTAGAGGGTATGATGTTGTTCGTGATGAATTAGGAGAAGATGTGTACCCAGGTCGTTCTGCTAAGTTGTTATGGGACAATGATGCGATGAGAATTACAAATTTTGATGAAGTAAATCAATTTGTAAAACGCAACTATCGTGAAGGATGGAAAAATTTAACTTTATAATACTAATTAAAAATGATTAAGAATATTTTTAAAATAGCACTTTTTACTATTTTGATACAAACAACTAATGCACAAACTGCTTTACCAAAAGGATTTGTTTCACTATTTGATGGACAAACTACTGCAGGTTGGCATTCATACGGAAAAAAAACTGCTGGTTCTGCTTGGAAAGTAGAAGATGGAGTATTGCATTTTGACCCAACAGCCGCTAAAAACGGCCAAGGTGGTGATTTAGTAACAGATAAAGAATATACTAATTTCCATTTAAAATTAGAATGGAAAGTAGCTCCTAAATCCAATAGTGGAATTATTTTCTTTGTAAACGAAGACTTAGCTAAATTCAAAAATACCTACGAAACAGGTTTAGAAATGCAAGTTTTAGACAACGATGGTCATCCAGATGGTAAAATAGAAAAACATAGAGCGGGTGATTTATACGATTTAATCAAAAGTACTACAGAACCTGTTAAACCTGTTGGTGAATGGAATTCTGTAGATATCGTTTGTAAATTCGGAAAATTACAAATGTTGCTAAACGGAGTAAAAGTAGTAGAAACTATGCTTTGGGATGATAATTTTAAAGCGCTTGTTGCTAAAAGTAAATTTGCTACTTGGCCAGGATTTGCTGCATTCCAATCTGGAAAAATCGCATTACAAGATCATGGAGACAATGTTTGGTACAGAAATATCATGATCAAAGAATGGAATTCATTGCAACCTACAACAGGCTGTAAATAATTAAAAAGTAACTAACCAAACCAAAAAAATAAATTTATGAATACAACCAACCGTATTAAATTATCAACTATGATGTTCCTAGAATTTTTTATCTGGGGCGCGTGGTTTGTAACATTAGGAACATTTTTAGGTGCTAATCTAAAAGCTTCAGGAGCAGAAAGCGCTGCTGTATTTTCTACTCAATCTTGGGGAGCTATTATTGCACCTTTCATTATTGGATTGATTGCAGACCGTTATTTTAATGCCGAAAGAATTTTAGGAGTATTGCACTTAATTGGTGCTTTTTTAATGTACCAAATGTACCAATCTAACGAAGTAGGGTCGTTTTACATCTATGTTCTAAGTTATATGGTTTTATATATGCCAACTTTGGCATTGGTAAATTCAGTAGCCTTCAATCAAATGAAAGATCCTGAGAAAGAATTCGCTAACATTCGTGTTTGGGGTACTATTGGATGGATTTTAGCTGGATTAGCTATTAGCTTTGTTTTCCATTGGGATACGACAGAAAATATTGCTCAAGGAATGTTGAAAAATACGTTTTTATTAGCAGGAATTGCAGCATTAGTATTAGGATTGTTAAGTTTTACATTACCTGCTACTCCACCTAAAGTATCCGATGAAAAAATTAAAATTTCGGATATCATTGGATTAGATGCACTGAAATTATTGAAAGATAAAAACTTTGCAGTATTTTTTCTTTCTTCCATTTTGATTTGTATTCCGTTGGCTTTTTATTACCAAAATGCACATCCATTTTTAACTGAAGCTGGAATTGAAAATCCAACAGGAAAAATGGCTATCGGTCAAATTTCTGAGGCATTATTTTTATTATTGATTCCTGTTTTCTTTACTCGTTTCGGATTTAAGAAAACGATTTTAGTAGGTATGTTAGCTTGGGCTATTCGTTATGCTCTTTTTGCTTACGGAAATGGTACTGATTTGAGTTTTATGCTAATTATCGGAATTGCTTTACACGGTATTTGTTATGATTTCTTCTTTGTTTCTGGACAAATTTACACGAATTCAAAAGCAGGAGAAAAATATAAAAGTGCAGCTCAAGGTTTAATTACATTAGCCACTTATGGTGTGGGAATGTTAATTGGTTTTGCAGTAGCGGGATGGATTACTGACAACTACAAAACAGCTACAGGAACTATAAACTGGGAGATGGTTTGGATTATTCCTGCAGGAATTGCTTTAGCTGTTTTCATTTTATTTGCATTGACATTCAATGACAAAAGTAAAGCAGAAGTTTCACACTAAATTGTAGATGAAAACTAACTTAAATAGACGTTCTGTTATTAAAGGAATACTTGCCAGTTCTGCTGCGCTAAGTATTCCTTTAGAATTGTCTGCTTTTTCTTTACCCAAAACAAACACAATTCCTATGTTAAAAGGCAATATCAATCATTCTGTTTCTCGTTGGTGTTTTGATAAATTAGATTTAGAAACACTTTGTGTAGAAGCGAAAAAAATGGGAATCACAGGAATTGATTTGGTGGGACCTGAAGCGTGGCCAACACTCAAAAAACACAACTTAGTTTCTACCATGTGTAACGGTGCCGAATTGAATCTAGTTGATGGTTTCAATGATGTTCAATTTCATGAAAAACTAATTCAACGCTATACAGAGATGATTCCGCGTGTGGCTGAAGCAGGATACAAAAATCTAATTTGTTTTAGTGGTAACCGAAGAGGAAAAACAGATGAAGAAGGCTGGAATAATTGTGTTATCGGTTTACAAAAGTTAATTCCGTTAGCCGAAAAACACAATGTAATCTTAGTAATGGAGCTATTAAATAGTAAAATTAATCATAAAGATTACCAATGTGACAGAACTTCTTGGGGGGTAGAATTAGTAAAACGAATAAACTCTCCTAATTTTAAATTGCTATACGATATTTATCACATGCAGATTGATGAAGGTGATGTTATTCGAACAATAAAAGACAATATTCAATACATTGCGCATTTTCATACAGCTGGTGTTCCTGGTAGAAATGAAATTGACGACACACAAGAACTAAACTATCCTGCTATAATGAGAGCTATTGCAGGAACTGGTTTTAAAGGATTTGTTGGACAAGAATTTGTTCCTAAAAATCCAGACAAATTAGCTTCTCTCCAACAAGCGATTACTATTTGCGACATTTAACTAACAAAAAATAAAACCCATGAACAAAAGAAGAGAATTTTTAATCAATAGTGGTTTAGTTCTAGGAACTTTAGCCATTACTCCTTCCCTAGCCTTTACAACAAAGAAAAAACCAATTGGAATTCAGTTGTGGACTTTGCGTGAAACGTTGCCAAAAGATGTTAAAGGAGTTTTAGCTCAAGTAGCTAAAGCCGGATTTAAAGAAGTAGAAACATTTGGTTTTTCGCCAAAAGACAATGCTTTTTTTGGAACATCAGTTACTGATTTTAAAGCTATTTTAGATGCTAATGGTTTGAAAGCTACTAGTAACCATTTTGACTTTAACAACTATATCAAAACAGGAGATCTTAGTGATTTAAAATCGTATATAGCTGCTGCTAAAGTACTAGGAAGTGAGTATGTTACTATTCCTTATATCATTCCTGAATTAAGAGGAACATCAGCTGATGATTATAAAAAATTAGCGGCAGGAATTAATAAAGTAGCGCAGCAATGTCACGATGCAGGTTTAAAATTAGCATATCATAATCATGATTTTGAATTTACAAAATTTGGAAATACTAATGGTTATGAAATCTTGTTGAATGAAACAGATCCGAAATTAGTTGATTTTGAATTGGATTTATACTGGGCAGTTCGTGCAGGTCACAACCCATTGGATTTATTCAAACAACATCCAGGACGTTTCACTATGTGGCACGTAAAAGACATGGATAAAGCCAATATAGCGTTAAATGCTGAAATTGGAAAAGGAAGCATCGACTTCAAAGCTATTTTTGCACAAGCAAAATTATCAGGAATGAAACGTTTCTTTTTAGAGCATGAAACAAATTATACTCCAAATCCTTTAGAGTCAATTAAAACAAGTTTTGATTATATTTCTAAAAACTTAATTTAATATTTTTAGAAACCAAAAAAAAGGGTATTTAATTAATTTTTAATTAGATACCCTTTTTTATTTAAAGTAAATTTACCATTTTTCTAGGCCTAATAACTTCTTACCTAAATCACTTAATTCGGCTGTTTTATGTTTGGTTATTTCCCATTTTCTTGGATCGCCAGGAAATGCGTATCCCTCGGGAGCAATTCGATTTTTCCATGAGTTAATACGCCACGCTTTTAGTTCTTCATTATCTTCTTCAGCAGGCATCATCGAAATATATTGTGCTACACGCACTTTATCTTTGGTCAAATTAGGACGAATTCCGTGAGGCTGCGAACTATTAAATATCATTAAATCTCCAGCTTCCATTTTTACTTTTACTAATTTATCTTCAAAGCCAGTAATGTCAGGTTGAAAGCGATTTCTGTCTTCAGGTTGCGTTAATTTCCATGTGTCATAGGTACGAAACAATTCAGGAATACATTGAAAACCTCCCATATTCTCATCCGTTGCATCTACTAATGCCAAAACACCTTGTACATTCTGAGGTTTTGTTTCAGGATCGTAGTCCCAATGTATAAATCCTTTGAATTCATGTCCTGGACGAACCGGAAAATTTAAATTGGCTCTATCAATAGTTACCCATAATTTTTCCATTCCCCAAACATCAGCAAAAGCATCATATACTTTCTGCATCTGGCGGTTATCCCATTGGTATTGGTGATTGTATAGTTCAACCATTCCACTATTGGTTAATTCCTTCATTTGCATTTCGGCTCTTGGCGGTGCATACCAAGTAGATGAATCATTTAGATCTTTCTCTTCGAATTCCCAAATAAAATTAGCCAATCGTTCTGCATTTTCTTTTGGTACGGCATTTTTGATGACAATATAACCATTGGTTATCCAAAAATTCCATTGTTCTTCGGTTAATAAACGGAGTGGTTTTCCGTTAGAACGATCATTTAATTTGTGTACACTTGACTTAGCCACTGATGGATTTCCTGGGATATCTTTGTGTGCATTAGCTGCCATAGTTGGCGTCATTGTCGGGGTCATGGTTGGATTATTATTTTCCATAGTTAAAAAGTTAGGTTAATTTGATAATCCAAAAGTAGCGGGAATATGAAAGCTGAAATACCACAAAATTTACCAAAATTTGTACTATATTGCTGTTTTATTGGATTTTAAACTATTCAATAGTACATTTATACTATAAAATATAAATTGAATGAAAATTGTACTGGAAGATATTAAACGTTTAGCGGGAAGCTCGTTCCGAATTTTGGTGAACCCAAAACTCAACGATTTTTATTATTGGCATTTTCATCCTGAATTTGAATTGACTTTTATTGAAGCACCCCAAGGCACTAGACGCGTCGGAAATCATGTAGGACAATTTGAAGGCAGTGATTTGGTTTTTATTGGTTCCAATATTCCTCACTTGAATTTTGATTACGGAATTAGAACCGAGTATGAAAAAGTAGTACTGCAAATTAATGCTGATTTTTTTAAGAATGATTTTAGTTCTACTCCAGAATTAGCGGCAATTCATCAACTGTTTGAAAATGCTAAAAGGGTAATTTGTTTTCAAGGCAACACAAAGGCAATTATTGGAAAACAATTAAAAACGATTCATTTATTATCTCATTTCGAACAATTTATAGCTGTATTATCGTTGTTTCAAGCACTCGCAACTTCCGAAGAAGTGACATTTTTACACGAAAAACCTTTTGAGAATTTTTATAATAATAAAGAACAAACCCGACTCAAAGTAGTTTATACTTTTATCGAAAAGAATTTTCAACGCACCATTACTATTGAAGAAATGGCACAACTCACCCATTTGTCTAAAGCTGCTTTTTGTAGGTATTTCAAAAAAATGACGCGACTAACGTTTATTGAATTCTTAAATCAATACCGAATTGAACAAGCTAAATTACTCCTAAAAGAAGATAAAAATGTAACCGAAACCTGTTATGAATGTGGATTTGAAAGTCTATCTTATTTCAATCGCATTTTCAAAAAAGTCGTTGGTAAAAATCCTTTAGAGTTTAAGAAAAAGTAAGCCTAGTCCCCACTATTCAATCCAGCTACATAATAATTAGAATCAATTGTCAATTTCGAATTGGCATTCGATACCGTAATTACTTTCCATTCCTTTGTAGGTTGAATTCGTAATGAATCTCCATTTAAGCCAATTTGAACAGGCATATTAAAATTGTCTACACAATTAATCCAACGGTAACTTAATTGCTTTTCTTTGAAAAAATATTCTAGAGTGGGTACTCGAGTATCTCTCAAATATTGATTAAAAACGGTTGTTAAATCAACACCAGCCTGTTGACTGATATAATCTTCAATTTGTTTAGTGGTAACCGTTTGATGGTAAAACGTACTATTCAATCCTCTCAAAATTTGTCTCCATTTTTCGTCATCATTAATTAGTTGACGAATGGTGTGAAGCATATTTCCTCCTTTGTAATACATATCGCCAGAGCCTTCATTATTCACATCGTATTGACCAATAATAGGTTTGTCATTACGAATGTTTTTTCGGGTACCACGAACATAAGCGGCTCCCGCCTCTTTTCCATAATAATATTCTACAAACAAACTTTCAGAATAGTTGGTAAAACTTTCATGAATCCACATGTCAGCAATATCTTTGTAGGTGATGTTATTAGCAAACCACTCATGTCCTGATTCGTGGACAATGATAAAATCAAATTTCAATCCCCAGCCTGTTCCGCTCAAATCACGTCCACGATAACCGTTTTTATAACCGTTTCCATAGGTAACACTACTTTGATGTTCCATGCCTAAATACGGCACTTCAACCAATTTGTAACTGTCTTCATAGAAAGGATAAGGACCAAACCAATGTTCGAAAGCTTTGAGCATTTTGGGAACATCTTGGAATTGTTTTTTGGCTTTCGCCAAATTATTTCGCAACACATAATAGTGGCAATCTAAATCACCCTTTTCTCCTTTGTATTTTTCTGAAAAGGCAGCATAATCACCAATATTGATGTTCACTCCATAATTATTAATAGGATTGGTTACTTGCCAAGTGTAAGTTGTTGTATTGTCTTTTAATTGTTTGGTGCTTATCAAACGACCATTGGAAACATCCATGAGTCCTTTGGGAACATTCACACTAATCAACATGGATTCCACCTCGTCGTACATGTGGTCTTTGTTGGGCCACCAAACACTAGCCCCTAAACCTTGACATGAAGAGGCAATAAACGATTTCCCGTTTTCGTCTTTCTTCCAAGTAATACCTCCGTCCCAAGGCGGATTAACCGCTATTTTGGGCTTTCCACCATAGAATACAATAAGTTGTTTATTTTCTCCTTTATTTTGATTGGCTACCAAAAAAACATGATACACATTTCCTTCTCTTTGGTATTTTAGATTCGTTCCGTCCTGAACTATTTTCGTAATTTGCATTGGCTCTTGCAAATCAATTTGCATCACATTGTATTTTTCGACAACCTGATAATCAATTGTATTTGAACCAATAATGGTACTATCTGCAGGATTTACTTTAATATCCAAATGGTATTTTTTTAAGTCCCACCAACTTCTTTCTTTGGTAATGCTACCTCGTAAACTGTCTTGTCTAGTGAAATTTTGTGCCAAAATGGTATTGGTAACTAAAAATATAAGTGACAGGTAAATTGTATTTTTATTCATAACATAAGTCCTTTTAAAAGAATAGGTAAATATAACAGATTGTATAGTAAAAATTAAACCCCAACGATAAATTTATCATTGGGGTTTAATTTTTATAATTATATATCGTAACTATTTCTGTCTTTTCTTCAAGACTTCAATTACATCATTCATTTGAAAACCTTTGGCCTGCAATAAAATAAGGTAGTGAAAAAGTAAATCAGCGCTTTCACTTAAGAATAAATCATCATTAGCATCTTTGGCTTCAATAACTACTTCAACGGCTTCCTCTCCTACTTTTTGAGCTATTTTATTAATTCCTTTTTCAAATAAAGAAGCGACATAACTTTTTTCAGCATTGGCATTGTCACGACGGGTTTTGATAGTTTGTTCCAAAGTCGAAATAAAACCATAATTTGGTTGATTTTCTTCGGCCCAACAAGTATCGGTTCCGTTATGACAAGTAGGTCCTACAGGCTGCACTTGAATCAGTAAGGTATCATTGTCACAGTCGTTCTTGATACTAACTAGATTCAAGAAGTTACCACTTTCCTCTCCTTTTGTCCAAAGACGTTGTTTGGAGCGACTATAAAAAGTTACTTTTTGAGTAGCTTGCGTTTTGGCGAAAGCCTCTTCGTTCATATAGCCCAACATTAATACGGCTTTAGTTTCACTATCTTGAATAATGGCAGGAATTAATCCGTGTGCGCTTTTTGAAAAATCGATGTTCATTTTTTTTAATTATGAATTATGAGTTATGAATTTTGACTTAATCCTTAAATTCTAACTTCTATATGATTATTTTTTAATTCTTTTTTTAAGGTCTTAATTTCAATTTCTTTGAAATGAAAAACACTGGCGGCTAAAGCAGCATCTGATTTTCCTTCGACAAAGGTATCAATAAAATGTTGGATATTTCCTGCTCCTCCCGATGCAATAATGGGAATAGTAACTAATTGCGAAAGTGTAGCCAAAGCTTCGTTAGCAAATCCGTTTTTAGTTCCGTCATGATCCATAGACGTAAACAAGATTTCTCCTGCTCCGCGTGTTGCCACTTCTTTGGCCCAGTCAAAAAGTTTAATTTCTGTAGGTACTTTACCTCCTACTAAATGTACCATCCATTCGCCATTAATTTGCTTAGCATCAATAGCTACCACTACGCATTGACTTCCAAATTTTTGAGCCAAATCAGTAATCAGTTGCGGATTTTTTACCGCCGATGAATTGATAGATACTTTGTCTGCACCGTTTTGCAATAAGATTTCTACATCTTCTACTGATGCAATTCCACCACCAACAGTAAACGGAATATTAATCGTTGCAGCAACTTTGCGAACTAAATCAACCAAAGTCTTACGGCGTTCTTCTGTGGCAGAAATATCTAAGAAAACCAATTCGTCAGCCCCTTCTTCTGAATAGATTTTTGCCAACTCTACAGGATCTCCTGCGTCTCGCAAGTCAACAAAATTAACCCCTTTGACCGTTCTTCCGTTTTTGATATCCAAACAAGGAATGATTCTTTTTGTAAGCATAGTAGTAATGTAACAATTGATTAATTTATAAATTGTTCAATTGTTGAATTATTTAGTTTCTAATATATAGTTTTCCAATTGCTTCAACGAAATTCTTCCTTCGTAAATTGCTTTTCCAATAATGGTTCCTTCGCAACCAAGTTCTGCCAATTTTGGTAATTCTTCAAAAGTAGAAATACCACCAGACGCAATTAATTTGATTCCTTTGGCTGTTGCCAAAATTTTAGCATACAAATCAAAACTCGGTCCAGCCAGCATGCCATCTTTGGCAATATCTGTACAAATGACATACTGAATTCCTTTGCTTTGATAGTCTTGAATAAAAGGAACTAAATCTTCGTTTGAGTCTTCTAACCAACCTGAAACTGCTACTTTTTCATTGGTTGCATCGGCTCCCAAAATAATTTTATCCGAACCGTACTCCGCAATCCATTTTTCAAAAACAGCTCTGTTTTTTACGGCAATACTTCCACCTGTAATTTGGTTAGCACCCGATTCAAAAGCAATTTTTAAATCGGCATCCGATTTCAAACCACCTCCAAAATCAATTTTTAATTTGGTTTGTGTAGCAATCTGTTCTAGAATTTTGTAATTCACAATTTTGCTTGACTTAGCTCCGTCTAAATCTACCAAATGCAAATACTCAATTCCGTGTGCTTCAAACGATTTGGCTACTTCAAGAGGGTTTTCATTGTAGATAATTTTAGTATCGTAATCACCTTTGGATAAACGAACACATTTTCCGTCAATGATATCTATGGCTGGTATTATTCTCATACTATATTCGATTTGTGATATTTGATATACGATATTTAAAATTTTAAAAAATTCCCTAAAATTTGTTCGCCCACATCGCCACTTTTTTCTGGGTGAAATTGGGTTCCGTAAAAATTATTTTTTTGTAAAGCCGAAGCATATTCTACATCATAATTGGTATTGGCAATGGCTTCGCTGCAATTAGGAACATAATAACTGTGTACTAAATACATATACTCGTTATTGTTAATTCCTTCAAACAAAGGCGATTTCAAATTGTAAATTTGGTTCCATCCCATTTGCGGGACTTTCACCTTGTTAGAAAACCGAATGACATTGGCATCAAAAATCCCTAATCCTTCTGTATTTCCTTCTTCAGAATGGTGACACATCAATTGCATTCCTAAACAAATGCCTAAAACAGGTTGTTTTAATGTTGGAATCAAACTATCTAAACCACTTTCTTTGAGTTTTTGCATCGCATAACTCGCTTCACCAACTCCCGGAAAAATTACCTTATCCGCTTGCTGAATTTCTTCTGGATTATTGGTTAATACGGCTGAATATCCCAAACGTTCTATAGCAAATAGAATACTTTGAATATTTCCTGCACCGTAATTGATAATTGCAATTTTCATTTGTATTTAACCATTAAGAAATTAAGAATCATTAAGATTTTACACGTAACAATTCATAATTTATAATTCATAATTATTAAAGCATTCCTTTTGTTGAAGGCAAAATCATTTTCTCGGTATCGCGTTTTACAGCAACTTTAATCGCTTTGGCAAAAGCCTTGAAAATAGCTTCAATCTTGTGATGTTCGTTAGTTCCTTCGGCTTTGATGTTAATATTGGCTTTGGCACCATCAGAAAACGATTTGAAAAAGTGGTAAAACATCTCTGTTGGCATTTTACCTACCATTTCGCGTTTGAATTCGGTTTCCCAAACCAACCAATTTCTTCCTCCAAAATCAATAGCTACTTGCGACAAACAATCGTCCATTGGTAAACAAAAACCGTAACGTTCAATGCCTAATTTATTTCCTAATGCTTTCGCAAAAACTTCTCCTAAAGCAATGGCTGTATCTTCAATAGTATGGTGTTCATCAACTTCTAAATCCCCTTTTACAGTAATTTCTAAATCCATTTGACCGTGACGTGCAATTTGGTCTAGCATGTGATCAAAAAAGGCAATACCAGTGTCGATTTTACTTTTACCAGTTCCGTCTAAATTAAGTTGGATAAAAATATCCGTTTCGTGTGTTTTCCTTTCGATAGTAGCAGAACGAGCTTCTAGTTTTAAAAACTCATAGATGGTTTTCCAATCGGTGGTTTGTAACGAAATTACATCGCTAAAATCTTCATTCTCTTTGATTTCGTCACTTCCTAAACCTTCTTGTTGTTTTAAGAAAATGGCTTTAGCACCTAAGTTTTTTGCCAAAGCAACATCCGTAATTCGGTCTCCCAATACAAATGAATTAGCCAAATCGTAATTAGGATTATCTATATATTTGGTTAACATTCCCGTACGAGGTTTACGCGTAGACGCATTGTCTGCTGGAAATGAACGGTCGATAAATATATCATCAAATAAAACCCCCTCATTTTCAAAAGCTCGTAAAATGAAGTTTTGTGTAGGCCAAAATGTATCTTCTGGAAAACTATCCGTTCCCAGTCCGTCTTGGTTAGTTACCATAGCCAATTCATAATCCAATTCGTTAGCAATTTTAGCCAAGTACTGAAAAGCTTCTGGATAAAATTCTAATTTTTCTAAACTATCCAATTGAAAATCGGCGGGTTCAATAACAATTGTGCCGTCACGATCTATAAATAATACTTTTTTCATTCTGTGTTTTTATTTTTAAATCAAGAAATTACTTCTTAATCGTTCATTCCTTTACCACGTTTAATTTGATCCATCCATTTTTCTACCCGAGCCGTTTTTGTTTTGGATTGCTTGGGTTCTGAAAAATGAAGTAAATAGCCTTTTTGTCTTCCAGGTGTCAAACTTTCAAAAGCTGTTTTTAGTTCTTCGTCACTATCCAAAAAATAGTGAAATTCCTCAGGTATAGCAATTGCAGTAGGTTCTTTATAAGCTACTTTAGCTCCCGATTTTTCTAACTCTACAGCTTCAAAAATATAAGCTTTAATAGTATCTTTTAGATTTTTAATCTGATCTGTGCTTGTAAACTGTAACTGTCTTGTAGCTTGTGTATTTTCGGTTTGGGCAATTAATACTTTTTGGTTGTCTTCAAGCAATACTCCCTTGAAAAAACTAATGGCGCAAAAAGCTTTAGTAGTGCCTAACATAACAATATTTTTATTTTGAAAGGTATAACAAGGATGACTCCACTTCAACTCTTCGATCACACCACATTCTACAATGATGCTTCTTAATAATTGTAATTCCTTTTCCCAAGTTCGTACACGGCACAAGGGCGTTGCCATTTTTGAGCAACGTCCGCAACCTTCATTAAAATACGTTTCTACATTAGGAATCATTACTAACTTTTAATTTAGTTTAAGCTTTTCAAGGCTTCTATTAACTTCTTGTTCTCATTTTCTGTTCCAATAGTCAAACGCAAAGTATTTTCACACAAAGGTTGCGTCGTTCTGTTGCGAATCACAATTCCTTTGGCAATTAATTCATCATAACGTTGATTGGCATTATCTACCTTAATCAAAATGAAATTAGCCTCCGTAGGATATATTTTTAAAACAAAATGTACTTCATCTAATACTTTAAGTAACTGCTCTCTTTGTTTTATTATTGAATTGATTTCTTCTTTTATTTGAGTTGGATTATCCAATCGTTCCAATGCTCTTTGTTGCGTCAATTCGTTAACGTTATACGGCGGCTTTATTTTGTTTAAAACTGCAATAATTTCAGCTGAAGCATAGCAAATTCCTAAACGAATTCCAGCCAAACCGTACGCTTTAGATAAGGTTTGTGTAATGATTAAATTAGGAAAATTATTGATTTTTTGAATCCAAGAAGCTTTGTCCGAAAAGTCAATATACGCTTCATCAATGACCACTAATCCATTGAAATTATTTAGTAAATACTGTACGCTTTCTTGAGAAAATGAATTTCCTGTTGGATTGTTGGGTGAGCAAAGAAAAATCATTTTGGTATTTTCATCTACCGCGCCCATTGTAGCTTCCAGTTGTGGTTGAAAATCAGTAGAAAGTAAAACTTCTCTATTTTCAATCGCATTCAAATTAGCCAAAACGCCATACATTCCGTAAGTAGGTGGCAAGGTGATTACATTGTCTATTTTCGGTTCGCAAAAAGCACGAAACAACAAATCCAACACTTCATCACTTCCATTTCCTAACAAAATTTGATTTTTTTCCACGCTATTTTGTTGGGCTAAAACAGATTTAACTGTCGCTTGTTGTGGGTCTGGATAACGATTTACTCCATTCTCATAGGGATTTTCATTGGCATCCAAAAAAATCATATCAGCTGTATCAAAATCTTCAAATTCATCACGTGCCGAAGAATACGGTTTCATGGCTTTGACGTTCTCTCGAACTAAAGTATTGATGTTTAATTTATTTTCCATTTTCAATCGCTTTTAAACGTAATGTTACCGCATTTTTGTGTGCTTGTAATCCTTCTTTCTCTGCCATAATTTCAATGGCTTTACCAATGGCTTGAATACCACTTTCTGAAATCTTTTGAAACGTCATTGATTTCATAAAACTATCCAAGTTGACTCCGCTATAATTCTTAGCGTATCCGTTAGTAGGTAAAGTATGATTGGTTCCCGAAGCGTAATCACCCGCACTTTCGGGTGTGTAATTACCAATAAAAACCGAACCCGCATTTTCGATATTATCGACATAAAAATCATTGTTTTCAGTACAAATAATAAAATGTTCGGGGCCGTATTCATTAATTAAATCCAAAGCAATTGCTGCATTTTCTACAAAAATTAATTTCGAATTAGCAATGGCTTTTTCGGCAATTTCCTTTCTTGGTAAAACAGCTAGTTGTGATTGTACTTCTTGCTCAACGTTATCCATCATCGTTTTAGAAGTCGAAACTAAAATTACCTGACTGTCAGTTCCGTGTTCGGCTTGACTTAATAAATCGGATGCCACAAAAGCCGGTACCGCACTATCATCAGCAACGACCAATAATTCAGAGGGACCTGCCGGCATATCAATAGCTACACCAAATTGGGTCGCTAATTGCTTAGCTACCGTTACGTATTGATTTCCTGGTCCAAAAATTTTATACACTTTTGGGATTGTTGTTGTGCCAAAAGTCATTCCTGCTATCGCTTGAATACCGCCTACTTTGAGAATTTTAGTTACTCCACAAAGATGGGCTGCGTACAAAATTGCAGGATTCAGATTCCCTTTTTTATCGGGTGGCGAACATAAAACAACTTCTTTACATCCCGCAATTGAGGCAGGAATAGCTAACATCAATACCGTTGAAAATAAAGGGGCTGTTCCACCAGGAATGTATAATCCTATTTTTTGAATAGGTCTTTTTTCTTGCCAGCATTGCACTCCTCCTGTAGTTTCAACACTAACACGAGTTGTTTTTTGCGCTTGGTGAAATTTTTCAATATTCGATTTAGCCAATTGAATCGCGGCTTTCAATTCGTCAGAAACAGCAGCAATCGCTTGTTGAATTTCATCATCAGTAACCAACATAGTATCTAAAGCAATTCCGTCAAACTGAGCAGTATATTGATTAATTGCAGCATCTCCTGTTAATTGTACTTCGGCAAAAATTTCTTTTACAGTAGCTTCAATATCATCCACAGTTTTAGTAGGCCTCTCTAAAATTGAAGCCCAATTTTCCTGTTTTGGATTGTATATTTTGTTCATTTTCTAGATTTAAAGATTGAAAAATTGAATGATACATTTGTACTTCAATTTAGCTATTTAGTCTTTTCTCTTTCGGGATTAGGGGGCTTTACAACACCATTTTTTCAATTGGGCAAACCAAAATTCCTTCGGCACCGGCTGCTTTTAACTGGTCGATAACTTCCCAAAAACGATCTTCTTCAATAACGGTGTGTACACTTGACCAACCTTCTTGTGCCAAAGGCATTACCGTTGGACTTTTCAAAACCGGTAAAATAGTATTGATCAATTGAATTTTATCATTAGGCACATTCATCAAAATGTATTTTGATTTACGTGCTCTTAAAACCGACTGAATTCGGAATTGTAATTTATCTAAAATCGTTTTATTCTCTGGAGTTATTTTAGGAGAAACGGCTAAAACAGCTTCGCTCTTAAATATAACTTCCACTTCTTTTAAATTATTTTTGAATAAGGTACTTCCGCTAGAAACAATATCCACAATGGCATCTGCTAAACCAATATTGGGAGCAATTTCTACAGAACCCGAAATTTGGTGTAAATCAACATTTACATTTTTAGAGTTGAAGAAGTCTAAAACCGTGTTTGGATAAGAAGTAGCAATTCGCAAGCCATCTAAATCTTTTACTGAATTGTAATTGAAATTTTTAGGCACAGCTACGGAAACCTTACATTTTGAAAATCCTAACTTCTCTGCAACTTCAATGTTTTTACCCTTTTCAACCAATAGATTATCACCAACAATAGCAACATCTACTACTCCATCAATTAAATATTGTGGAATATCTGAATTTCGTAAATACAACACCTCTAATGGAAAATTAGATGCAGTTGCTTTTAATTGGTCATTTCCGTTATTGATAGAAATCCCACAGTCTTTTAAAATTTGGATACTATCTTCGTTTAAGCGTCCTGATTTTTGAATTGCAATTTTTAAAGTACTCATTGTTTGTTGTTTTTGTTTGTTGTGATTTGAGTACAACAGATTTTTAATAAAAAACCCGCTTGATGTACTCAAACGGGTTTCTAAATATGTGACTTACACGCATACCATTAACACATCGCTTGAGAGCAATTTTGTAAATGATGATGATGTAATTGATTTAATAACATAATTTTTAATTAGAAATTTTCTTTATTTCGAGTGCAAATATAAAATAAAATATAGTAACCACCCAATTATTATTGTAACTTAAAACTATATTATTGTTAAAATATAAAAACACTAACTTAATGTTGGACCTGCACTAACTAATCGTTTTCCTTCTTCGGTATTCGTATATTGTTCAAAGTTTTTAATATAACGTGCTGCTAGATCTTTAGCTCTACGCTCCCACTCCGTTTTGTCTTCATAGGTATCCCTAGGATCTAAAATACCATCACTAACATTTGGTAAAACTGTTGGAATAGTTAAATTCAAAAACGGAATAGCTCTTGTTTCAGCCTCTTCAATCTCTCCACTTATAATGGCATCAATGATAGCTCTGGTGTTTTTTAATGAAATTCGTTTTCCAGTTCCATTCCATCCTGTATTTACTAAATACGCTTTGGCTCCGTGCTCTTTCATCTTTCCAATTAAGGTTTGAGAATAACGTGTTGGATGCAAAGTCAAGAAAGCTTCTCCAAAAGCGGGTGAAAACGAAGGGACAGGTTCTGTAATCCCTCTTTCGGTACCAGCTAATTTTGAAGTATAACCACATAAAAAGTGGTATTGTGCTTGGTCATCATCCAAAATAGAAACTGGAGGTAATACTCCAAAAGCGTCTGCCGAAAGGTAAATTATTTTTTTAGCATGTCCGGCTTTTGAAGGCAATACAATTTTATTGATGTGATAAATAGGATATGAAACTCTTGAATTTTCTGTTATAGAATGATCGTAATAGTTAATCTCTCCATATTCATCTACAATTACATTTTCTAATAAAGCATCCCTTTTAATAGCTCTCCAAATATCTGGTTCATTTTTTTCAGACAAATCAATTACTTTAGCATAACATCCTCCTTCGTAATTGAAGATTCCGTTGTCGTCCCAACCGTGTTCGTCATCTCCAATCAAATAGCGTTTTGGATCAGCTGAAAGAGTTGTTTTTCCAGTACCCGAAAGACCAAAAAATATGGCTACATCGCCCTCTTCTCCTACATTAGCAGAGCAGTGCATCGAAGCCATTCCTTTTAGAGGTAAATAGTAGTTCATCATGGAGAACATCCCTTTTTTCATTTCGCCTCCATACCAAGTACCTCCTATGATTTGAATTTTTTCAGTAAGATTAAAAACAACAAAATTTTCAGAATTCAATCCTTGTTTTTGCCAATCGGGATTTGTTGTTTTAGAACCATTCATAACAACAAAATCAGGTTCTCCAAAATTTTCTAATTCATATCCAGAAGGTCTGATGAACATATTAGTTACAAAATGTGCTTGCCAAGCCACTTCCATTACAAAACGCACTTTTAATCGGGTATCCGGATTGGTACCACAAAAAGCATCTACTACATATAATTTAGACGAAGTGGACAATTGTTTCAGCACTAATTTTTTCAAATCACGCCAAACCGATTGTGTAGTTGGGAAATTAACTTTGTCATCCCAATAAATGGTATCTTTAGTTACATCGTCTTTCACAATGTATCTGTCTTTTGGAGAACGGCCTGTAAAGATTCCTGTTTTTACTGCTACCGCACCTGTATCTGTCAAAGCTCCTTTTTCAAATCCTTTTCTACGGTGTGACATTTCATCTTGATACAATTCTTCATAAGAAGGGTTGTACGAAACTTCATGATATCCCGTAATTCCTAAATCGTGTAATTCTTGAATAATTCTGATGTTTTTCATTTTTTATTGTATTTAAAAAAGAGCATTTCATATACACCAAAATTAAGAAAAATAAAATTACGAAATCGTTATAGTCTGAATTAATATAACATTAAAACTGCATTATTATCATTTTTATAACAAAAACTATAAATCCCACTATTTGCCTTAATTAATCAATATTATTTTTTTTGATATAGTAATAAATAAGCTAATTCGTAAAAAAATAGCAACTACTATTCATCATGGTCAGTGTCCATTTTTTCAGTAGTTGTATTTTGGGCTCCCTCTCTAATTTCGGTATGACGTATTTCACCTCCTGAAGTACCCACTTTTTGCACTAAAAAAAGACTAATTACGCCAATTCCTAGAATAAAAAATGAAACTAGTTTTTCTTTTATATTCTTTTTAAAATTCAAATACAAAGCGATTATTGAAAGTAAACCTAAAACATACAATAGTAAAGCTAGCTTCTCTGCTATTTCTTCATGCTCGTGGATAATTTCCCAACCCACGTTAGGCATATTTTTGACTAATTCTTCTGCTCCTTCCCCAGTTCCCATACTTAAGGCTCCAAATATGGCCGCTATAATAAATAGAACATACGAAGTGTTTTTTACGGTATGATTTTTCAAAATTAATCCTGCAATTAAAATTCCAAGAGCTAAAATGGTTCCGATAATTGGAAAATGGTTTACTACCATGTGTAAATGTGCTTCATTCATAATTAGTGTATTTTAGTTAGTATTAATATCTATTATTTAATTTTTAATTGGCTACATCAAAAGTGCCTTTGGTCAAAATCTTTGAAGAAGTGTTGACACTCCCATTAGGAAGGATTTCAACAAAATCTTTATTCTTTTCCCCAATAGAAACCGCTACTTTTTTAAATGAATAGACTTTGTCTTTTGTATTCTCTAATAAAAGTACAAATTTTTTGTTGTTTTCTGTAATCAATGCTTCCGTAGGAATCGCTACTCCTTTTTTAGAATGTGTTACAATCTTTGCTTCAACAAACATTCCTGTTAGTAATTTTTGTTTTACAGATTCGTCTAAATGTCCGTGTACGTTAATTGTCCTGTCATTACCTTCTATTGATTTTCCTACCAAATGTACTTCTGCTGGGAAAACTTCTTTTGATGCTTCTGGAACTGTAAAATTAATTTTCTGCCCCACTTTCACTTTTAAAATGTCTTTCTCAAAAACCGCCAATTCTAAATGCAGATGGTTGGTATCTACAATTTCTAATATCACGTCTGAAGGAGCAATATACATCCCTACATTAGCATTCATTATTACTATATCTCCTGCAATTGGCGACGAAATTGTAACGATAGAAGTCAATTTTCCTTTTTCTACATTCGCCGGATTAATCTTTAGCAAGAGTAATTTTTCTCTTAAACTTTGATACATTCCTTTGGCTTTACGGTAATCGCTTTCGGCTTTTAAGTAATTTTTTTGCGAACTTATTTTTTCGTTAAACAATGTTTTTTGACGTTCGTATTCTGATTTTAGATAGTTAATTTGCTCGGCGACTTCCAAATATTCTTTTTGAATATCTAAAAATTCGGTGCTTTCCAAAGTAACCAATGCTTGACCTTTATGTACTTTATCTCCTACTAATAGTGTAGTCGATTTTACATAACCTCCAATAAAAGTGGTGACTTGAGCTCTGTTTTGTGGAGGTACATCAATTTTTCCAGAAGTAGCAATACTTACGTCAAAATCTTGTTCGGTTGGATTTGCAATTTGCATTCCTCCCGATTTGAATTGCATTTCAGTTACGTGAATTAAACCGTCTTCTTTAGGTGTTGATGCTTCATTTTTAGTCTCTTTACACCCCATTAAAAGAGTAAGTAAAGCAAAAGTATATAGTGTTTTTTTCATAATGATAGATTAAAAATTAGGGTAATACAATTCTAATTGGGTAGTGTTGTATTGTAACAACGTATCTAAATAATCAACTTGAATATTGGTTCCGTTTTCTAAACTTTGAATGTATTGAAAAAAATCAATTTCTCCATTCTTATAGCTTAAATTGGCTACTTTAATGATTTCTTCAGACAACTTTTTCCCGTATTGATTGTAGTAATTAATAGCTTCTTGGTATTTAATTAAATCATTTTTCTTCTGGCTAAGATAACGCTCTATTTTTTGTTCTTCAGATTGTTTTTGTTGTTCCCAACTTTTTAAATCCAATTGCGCTACTTTAATTTTAGAAGTGGTTCCTGTAAATAAAATCGGCAAAGCAATCCCAACTTGAAATCCATACAGTGATTGAGACAGACCTGTGTTTTTACCTTGGAAATAATCAATATTAATATCCGGTAACCAATGTTGTTTTTGCAAGCTTAATTGCTTTTTATAAGTTGTTGTAATTTGTTCTAAATAAGACAAATGAAGTTCTTTTATGGAACTACTTGCTAAAGTAGTTAGCGGACTCATTTGGCTATTTGAGACTACAACTTTTTCCTCTGATTGAATTAACGAATTAAGCAATTCATATTGTGCTAATTTATCTTTTTCAATTTGAGATTTTTTAGTTTGAATTTGCCCTGACTTTGCTTGAGCCGTAATTTTTTCTAAATAATTAGTTTCCCCCAATTCAAAACGACGTTTACTTGCTTTAGAAAAATTTTGGTACAAACTATCCAAATACATATAGCGTTTTTCCTGATTTTGGAGGTACACAATATGTTCATATACTTTAGAAACAGCCAAAGTTAATTTATTTTTTTGCAACTCAAATCGTGCCTTTTCTCTTTCATACTCTGAAGCAAGAAGGTTTTTCTTAGCACCATAAACCGTAGGGAATTCAAATCGTTGTTGTACTCCAAATACTCGTAATGGAGTATTATTTAGCGCCAAATTATTTTGGTCGTAACTGTAATATACATTGGTTTTATCAAAAGAATAGGCAGTTTGAATCGATTCTTTCAACTTTTCTAATTGTAATTGCGAAGCCTTGATTTCTTTGTTGTTTTCTAATGCTAAATTGACAATACGTTCTCGTTCTGAAGAGGTATTTTGCGCCATTATAGCTGTAGAACTCAACAAAAATAACAGTAGATAGGTTGATTTATGATGCATTTTAAATTTAGGTTTCTTAAACTCTTTTTGATCAAATACTTTAAAAAGTACAGGCAACACAATCATTGTCAAAATAGTGGCTGTAAATAACCCCCCAATTACTACGGTTGCTAATGGACGTTGTACTTCGGCTCCTGCTGAAGAAGAAATAGCCATTGGCAAAAATCCAAGAGCCGCTGCTGCTGCTGTTAATAATACAGGACGCAATCTATCGGTAGTTCCTTTTAAAATTAATTCATCCATATTATTCATTCCGTGGTGTTTGAGTTCTTTAAAATGTTCAATTAAAACGATTCCGTTTAAAACTGCAATTCCAAAAAGTGCAATAAAACCAACACCTGCCGAAATACTAAAAGGCAAATCACGAATCCATAAAAATAAAATTCCTCCTACTGCCGAAAGTGGTATTGCTGAATACACCATTAAAGCTTCTTTAATGGAACCAAAAGCAAAATACAGGAGAATAAATATTAAAAATAAGGCAATCGGCACTGCTATAAGTAATCGCGCTTTGGCACTTTGAAGGTTTTCAAATTGCCCTCCATATTTCACATAATAGCCGGATGGAAGTTTAATTTTAGTGTCTACAATTTTCTGAATATCTGTTACAACGCTTTGTAAATCGCGATTCCTTACATTAATTCCTACTACAATTCTACGATTAGTATTGTCTCTCGAAATCTTTGCAGGACCAGTAGTATAATCAATCGTAGCTAATTCACTTAACGGAATTTGTTGACCGCTTGGAGTCGATACATATAGGTTTTTCAAATCCTCAATATCGTGTCTATTCGTTTCATTAAGGCGTACTACCATGTCAAAACGTTTTTCTCCCTCAAATACATTACCTACTGTTTTTCCAGCAAAACTTAAAGCAATCATTTCGTTCAAATCGGCAATATTCAATCCATAACGTGCAATTTTAGAGCGATCGTATTGTACAAACATTTGAGGTAAACCCTCTGTTTTTTCAATAATAATATCTGAAGCTCCTTCTACATTTTTAATAGCGTTTTCTATTTCGTGTGCTTTTTGTGCCAAAATTTCTAAATTTTCGCCAAAAACCTTTACCGCCACATCTGAACGTGTTCCAGAAACTAATTCATTAAAACGCATTTCGATAGGTTGTGTAAATTCAATTTCCATATTCGGAATTTGAGTTTCAACCGCCTTTTTGATTTTGTCAGCCAATTCATCTTTGGATTCCGCTGATACCCATTCTGATTTAGGTTTTAGTTTTACAATAACATCACTTTCTTCCATAGACATTGGGTCAGTTGGAACTTCGGCAGCACCAATTCTACTTACTACTTGTGTGACTTCTGGAAAATTTTTCAATATAATTTTTTCAATTTTGGTGGTTGTTGCGATTGTTTTTGTCAAAGAAGTTCCCGTTTTTAAAACGGGTTGGATAACAAAATCACCTTCGTCTAAGGTGGGTATAAATTCTCCTCCCATAGTAGTAAACAAAACAATTGCGAAAACTAAAAGTCCAAATGCCCCGTACAATACTTTTTTGGTATTGGCTAAAGCCCAACTAATGATAGGCAAGTACCATGAATTTAATTTCAGAATTAGTTTGTTTGCAAAAGAATCAGCACTTTCTTCTTTCGGTTTTAAAAATAAGGAAGAAACCACTGGAACATACGTAAAACAAAAGAGCATGGCTCCAACTAAGGCAAAACTAAAGGTCATTGCCATAGGTTTGAACATTTTTCCTTCGATTCCTGATAACGACAAAATAGGTATGAAAACGATAAGAATTATCAGCTGTCCAAAAACTGCAGAATTCATCATTTTAGAAGCGCTCTTAAAAGTAATTTGGTCAATTTGTAGTTGACGTTCTTCTTTTGAAAGAGTTGTCAAATGCGCCGATTTATGTACGATTTGAAAAGCAATAAACTCCACAATAATAACGGCTCCGTCGATGATAATTCCAAAATCAATAGCGCCTAAACTCATCAAATTGGCATCAATGCCAAAAATATTCATAAAGGAAATAGCAAATAATAAACAAAGCGGTATCACCGACGCTACCACTAAGCCTGAACGCCAATTTCCTAATAATAAAACCACGACAAAAATTACAATTAAGCAACCTAGAATTAAATTTTCAGCCACTGTAAAAGTCGTTTTTCCTACTAATTCGCTTCGTTCCAAAAATCCGTTGATATACACGCCTTCTGGTAAATGCTTTTGAATCTCGGCTACCCTATTTTTAACATCGGTAATAACTTGTTTAGAGTTGCCTCCTTTTAACATCATTACTTGTCCTAATACTTTCTCCCCTTCTCCATTTCCAGTAATAGCTCCAAATCGGTTAGCGTGACCAAAGTTTACTGTTGCAATATTTTTAATATAAACAGGTGTTCCATTGGTATTTTTCACTACGATATTCTCAATATCTTCTAATGATTTTACTTTTCCTTCACCACGAATGAAATAACTTTGATTTACTTTCTCAATGTAAGCTCCCCCTGCTATGCTGTTGTTTTTTTCTAAAGCAGTAAATACGTCGCTCATGCTAATATTTATCGCTTTTAAGCTGGCTGGACTAATCGCAATTTCATATTGTTTTAAATAACCTCCCCAAGTATTAATTTCGACTACACCTTTAATTCCAGATAATTGACGTTTCACTACCCAATCCTGAATGGTTCTTAAATCAGTAACCGAATAATTGGCTTTAAATTCAGGTTTAACTTCTAAGGTATATTGATAAATTTCGCCCAAACCTGTTGTAATAGGCCCCATTTCAGGCGTTCCAAAACCTTCCGGAATTTTTTCAGAAGCTGATTTTATTTTCTCGGCAATTAATTGTCTTGGCAAATACGTTCCTAAATTATCTTCAAACACAATGGTTACCACTGACAATCCAAATTTTGAAATAGAACGAATTTCTTTTACACCTGGCAAATTGGCCATTTCTATCTCTACAGGATAGGTAATAAATTGCTCAATATCTTGTGTAGAAAGATTGCGAGAAGTAGTAATAACTTGTACTTGATTGTTGGTTACATCGGGCACAGCTCCAATTGAGATTTGGAACAAAGAAAATATTCCAAAACCAAATATTCCGAGGGTAAAGAGTAAAACAATTAATTTGTTTTTTAAACTAAAAGCTATGATTTTTTCGAGCATTGTATACTTTTATTTATATGTCACAAAAATAACATATAAATATACGTCTTTTCTTAAGAATCACTTAAGTATTTACTCAAAAATAACAAGTCAACTTTAGTTCCAATATTTTCTTCACTGGTAATTTTTACTTCTATTGAAAGTAAAGAACACAATCGCTGCACTATAGACAAACCGATTCCAATCCCCTTTATTTCTGGCGAAATTGTAGTAGCATTAGAACGGAAAAAGGGTTGAAATACTTTTTCTAAATCCGTCTTTGGAATTCCAATGCCTGAGTCAGAAATGGTACATTCTATTTGATGTGAATTTTTCTTCAGTTCAATTTCAATTACTCCATTTTCTTTAGAATATTTCAGCGCATTTGAAATTAAATTATTGATAATAATGGAAAGTAAATGCTGATCTGATTCACAATAAAAATCATCTTTAAATAGCGTTGTTATCGTAATCCCTTTTGATTCGATTAAAACGGACTGTCTTGCGATGACCTCTAAAAACAAGGCATTCAAACAGACCGACTCTATTTTTAGGGATTGTTTTTCATTTTCGTAGCGTGCCAATAACAACAATTGATCTACCAGATGGTTGAGATGATTAACCTCAGTAATACAAAAATTGATTTTATCTTCATACTCCTGAGTCGTTCTTGGCTTTCTGGTTAAAACCTCTAAAGTCCCTTTTATAACAGTTAAAGGGGTTCTTAGCTCATGAGATGCATCAGAGGTAAACTGTTTCTCCCGTTCAATTGCATTTTCTAAACGATCCAATAAATTATTAATTGTTTTCGATAAAACATACAATTCATCTTTTGTCTTCGGCAATGCAATTCGCGACTTTAAATTGTCTTTCGTAATAGCATCTGAAGTTGTCATTATAGCACTAATAGGCTTAATACTTCTTCCAGCAATTATTCGTGCAATTAAGAATAAAACTAATAAAATCAGCGGATACGAGATGACTAAAATTTCAGACAAATCATGAAGTAGCATATTAGGATTCTCTAGTGACATAGCAACTATTAAATACCCTACAATGTGTCCGTTTTCAAGAATTGGTGCTTGTGATTGCCGAATTGATTTATCGGCTAATTTTGAATCATAAAGCTGGTAAGGAGTGGCTTTAGGATTGAATTTTAGCGTACTGTTTTTTAAATTTGGAGACTTTTCTTTTACCGTATTATTTCGATCAACAAATTGTATAAAAACAGGATTTACATCAATTGTGTTGTGTTCTCTTTCTCTCCATTCTTCTTTATTGATTAAATGAAACTGACTGTTTTTTATTTCAATTTCTTCTAAATGCTTTTCTACTTGTGAATTAATGTCTTCCTTAACATGGTTATAAACGCTAAAACTTACACTAATATAAATAGAACAAAAAACAACAGCTATTAATAATGCTGTTGTAATTATATAATGGGATGCAATTCTATTTTTGAAAGAAAGTTGCTGCATATATTAATCGTTAGCGATGTAGCCTACCCCACGAATGGTTTTGATACAATCTTCCTCTTTTTTTAAATTTAATTTCTTACGAATGGAGTTCATAAAAACATCAATTACTCCTGTATCATAATCAAAATGAATATCCCAAACTTCTTCTATTATTTGGGTTCGTGTGCAAACGCGGCCTTTATTTTTAACTAAATAACATAGCAATTCAAATTCACGATGCGTCAAAGTTACTTCTTTGTTATTAGCATAAACCAAACGATTACTGAGATTTATTTCAATGCCTCCTAAATGCAAAGCAGCTATTTGTTCCTTATTTCTAAAATGAATTTTAATTCGTTCTACTAACTCATCAAAACTAAACGGTTTTTTGATGTAATCATTGGCTCCTGCCTGAAGACCTTCAATGGTTTCTTGAACAGTATCTTTGGCTGTTAAAAAAATAACAGGGGTAGTTTTGTTTTTTTTACGGAAATTTTCACAAACCTCAATTCCGGTCATTTTTGGTAACATCCAATCCAATAAAACCAAATCAAAACTATTTTCTAATAGTAATTGTAAACCCAATTCACCATCAGAAGCTGTAGTTACACTATACCCTTCCTCTTTCAATCCTTGTTGTAAGAACTGAACAATTCCGGCTTCGTCTTCTACTATTAGTATGTGCATTGTTAAATTAAGGAGCTACAAATTTAATTCCAAGAGTCGCGATATTAGCATTCAAACCATCGGTTCTAGAATAGTGATTAAATCTAAAATCAACATTTTTAATACCTAAACCAAAAAAGGTAGTCGACTCAAAAATGTCTGTATAATTAAATCCAAAACCATATTGATTTGCCGTAAATGGCGATAAATCATAATCCGAAGTATAGTACTGTTCTGTTGACAAATGTGCTTCGTATGGTGCAAAATATTTTACCGCATTTTGAATATAATAACGGTACATTGGGTAGACCGTAAAACTATCTGAAATTTTAAAAGGAATCTCTAAGCTAGCTGTTTGAGAACGCATTCCCCAATTATCCCAATAATAACGATAATACGTTCGCATGGTCAATTTTTCGTTGATGTAATAATTCCAACGCAATCCTATTGGCAATTTAAAACGACTAGTAGGCATTCTTTCAATATCATCCGCTAATTGATACACTGCTAAGTTTGAAGCACTAGTATAGTTAGGAATATACTTTGCCTGCCCAATGTAGTAATTGGCTTTGTCTGCAAAATAAACCCTTTGGTAAGGTGTAGAAAGTTGCCCTTGTTGTTGTAAAACATCAAAGAATACAGAGAACTGCGATTTTGTATTCACTACTTGACTGAAACTTACTGAAGCCGAATACGAATTCCTTGCTGTTGACGTCCATGGTTTGAACGTATTAGGTAAATACGATCTAGAAGCAACTCCATTTTGATCCAACACTGTAACTCCAGTAAAATAACCTGAAGTTAAGAAATTAGCACCATACGTATCATATTGATGCAACTCAGTTGGATAAATTATCTTCCAATTATCCAAGTAAATATTAGATTTTACAGAGATTTCAGAGTTTTTATCATTGAATAATTTTGTAATTCCTCCTCCAAATCCGAATGAACTATAATTGAACTCCGTAGAAACAGAAACATCTCCATTCCACATAAAATTCCTATCATCTGAACTATGACTATAGTTCGTGTTCAATGCATACAATACTCCTTGTCCTGATGCCCCTGTCGAAGACTGCCAAGGTGTACCATCTGGAGGCGAACTTGAAGTAGAAATAGACCCTCCTCTACCAGAAGCTCCTGTTGAAGTATAGGTTGAAGTGGTATGCGAATTAAACGGATTAACATTACTTGATGAAGCCGAAGTATACGCTGAAATACCTACATCAAAAGTCAATACATCATCATCATTCAAGGGTGCCGCTACAATGATGTTGGAAGCAAAATCAGATAATTTTTCCGTTCCAATACCCCCAGAAACAGCGGCATGAGAACCATCTTGATTGTAATAACTAGAAATAAAATCTACTTCGGTAGTTTCTAATACTCGCTTTTTAAATACAGCAGTAGAATCTTTCTTTTGTGCAAAAGAGAAAGTAGTAACTACTAAACTTAGTATAATTATTGTTTTTTTCATTTTTGATATATCAATTAATTACAGCCGCAGCCTCCACCTGATTTTCCTCCATTAGCACCTGCAGCACCTTCACGATAAACTTGAAAAGTGTTTTCAAATTTTTCATTGGTTCTAGCCGAAAGTTTCATATCGGGATCATTTATTTTTTGTTTTTGATATTCTTTTACTGTATTACAGGATTGTAATACTAAAAGAATAACAAACAGTAATGCTGATTTTTGTATCATTTTTAGACTGTTTTAAAATTAATTTAAACTCATTTTTTTAATGTCAATTCCTTTTGAAGCATATATTTTACCTTTGCTATCAACTATAATACACTCTATACCTTTGAGTTGGTTTACCAAATCTAAACCTGCCTCAACTCCATATAGAAAAACTCCTTTAGCCAATCCATCTGCAATTTCGGTTTGCTTTGCAAAAATAGTGACACTAACAATTCCTTGTGCTGGATAGCCCGTTTTAGGGTTAATGATATGGCTGTACTGAACTCCGTCAAAAACCACATATTTTTCATATGTTCCTGAAGTTTCAACTGAGCTATCTATCAGAGGAAAAGTGGCAAAAATTTTATTTTTATTCATCGGATTGATAATTCCGATTGTCCAAGGTTTTCCGTCAGGTTGTTTTCCCCAAGCGGCAATATCTCCAGATACATTTGCAATTCCAGAACTACATCCTTTACTTTTTAATAAATCTCTAATATTGTCAGCAATAAAACTTTGAGCAATTCCGCCCAAACCTAACTTCATTCCTTTATCTCTTAAGAAAATAGTTTTCTCTTTTTCGTCCAGAATAATTTTTTGATACCCTACTTTTTCAACTGATTTTTTAATGGCTTCTGGAGTAGGCATCGCTTTCATCGAACCATCAAATTTCCAAATTTTATCCATCGAGGCATACGAAATATCAAAAGCACCTTCGGTTAGTTTGGATATTTTAATGGATCTTTTTACGAGCTGAAACACTTCATCATCTACTTTTACAGGCTGAATACCCGCATTTTGGTTCACATGAGAAATTTGAGTTTCAGGTTTCCAATCGGACACTAAATTTTCAACTCGTTTTACTTCGGCAATAGCCAAATCAATGTATTGGTTTGCCTCCACTGTATCTTTAGCCACAACAGTCATTTCAAAAGGACTAGTCAGTAAAATTAATTTCCTCTTATGGATAATTTGTCCAAAAGAGGAAATAGAAACTAAAATAAAGAAGAGAAGTATTTTTTTCATTTCTTTTCTAAAGAATGGATAATAGCGATGTAATCTTCAGGTTCTACATTAGCAAACCCTGTCTTTCCAATAACTTTTCCAGTATTATCTAATAGTACAACTAGAGGAAAGTTTCCTTCTTTATTGTATTTTTCAGCTAATTTATTATTTGAAAGAGTTATATCTGCTACAAGTTGATTGGCTTTCTTTTTAGGAAAATCAGCGCGAACTAAAATCCATTTTTTGGCACTTTCTTTTTTAAAGGCATCCGATTGCCAAATATTTTTATCCAATTTAATACACGGACCACACCAATCAGAACCTGAAAAGACTAATAGAATGTTTTTATTTTCAGTAGTTGCTTGTGATTTTGCTTCTTCAAAATTAGTTTTCCAATTTTGAGAATACCCTAAAGCAGTCGTAATTAGAAATAGAGCCAAAAGAATTTTTTTCATGATTGTAGTTATTGTTTAAATCGGAATGTAAATGTAATTGAAAATGATCTCAAAAAAATAAATGTTTTTATTTTTAAGGTAAAATTAAGGTTGATTAACAAATAACTCTAAACAGGTTAAATTATTGCGTAAATGCTAACTATCTAAAAATTGTTTCAAATTGCCTATTTTTGTAAAAATAATAATCCGTTATGTCTCCACTTAAAAAATTATCCCCTTTTTATAATCTCACACTATTTTACATTATAGCAAGTTTTATTTTAAGAATTGTATTGTTGTTTCATCCCATTACACAAGCGACTTTTTCTTGGATAGACACTCTTAAAATCTTTAGTTTAGGAATTATTTCTGATTTCTTAGTTTTTACAGTAATCAGTGGTTTTTTATGGTTGTATTTGATTTTTATCTCCAACTCAAAATACTTGAAACCATCAGGATATATCCTATTTGGGCTTCTCGTTAGTTTATTTTTATATGTTGCGTTTGGCAATACCATTCTCAATGAATATGGAGGTGCTTTGCCTGAAATAGGAATGGCTTTTATTGGTTTAAAAACACTTCTTTTTGGCTTATTATTATTTTTCCCAAAATATAGAAATAGAATTCGCTTCTGGTTGTTTTCTTTTGTGATTTTTCTATTTGTTACTTTAATTCTTCAAAATGCGATTAGTGAATTTTTCTTTTGGAATGAATTTGGAGTAAAATACAATTTTATTGCTGTAAATTATTTGGTTTATACCAATGAAGTTATTGGTAACATTATGCAGTCGTATCCTGTTATCCCAATCTTTATGACACTTTTTTTAGTATCAGGAACAATTACCTATTTCATTGTACAACATTCTAAAAACTATATTGAATCGATTCCTTCTTTTACTGAAAAAATCAAAATTTCAGGATTGTATTTGGTTATGTTAGCGCTTTCATTGACTACAATTCCGTATTTGGCTGCCAAAGAAAATTCTCAAAATATCTTTACCAATGAATTACAGTCGAACGGAATTTACAAATTCTATTTGGCTTTTATTCACAGTGAATTGGATTATTTTAAATTTTACAAAACAATTCCGAATCAAGAAGCGTATGCTACTTTGAAAGAACAAATTCAGGGCATTACAGCCGAATCTACTTCTAGACCAATTACTGCAACAGCTCAAGAAACTCATAAAAATGTGGTGCTAATTACGATTGAAAGTTACAGTGCTGATTTTATGAAAGCTTACGGAAATGAAAATAACATTACTCCATTTTTAGATGAGTTGGCTAACCAAAGTTTACAATTTACCAATTTGTATGCGGTAGGAAATAGAACCGTTCGCGGACTAGAAGCTGTAACACTTTGCTTTCCTCCTACAGCAGGTGAAAGTGTGGTAAAACGAAAAGACAATAAGGATAAATTTTCGACAGGAAATATTTTCAACCAAAAAGGCTATCAAGTAAAATACTTGTATGGTGGCGATGCTTTCTTTGATAACATGGAAGATTTTTTCTCTGGAAATGGGTACGCTATAGTAGATAAAAAATCATTACAACCAAGCGAAATTACTTTTGCTAATGTTTGGGGAGTTTGTGATGAAGATATGGCTAATAAAGCTATTAAAGTGATGAATGCCGAAGCACAATCGGGTAAGCCATTCTTTAATCATTGGATGACGGTAAGTAATCATAGGCCATTTACGTATCCAAACAATAAAATCGATATTCCTGGTGATGCCAAATCTAGAGATGGCGGAGTTAAATACACGGATTATGCTTTAAGACAGTTTTTTGAGATGGCAAAAAAACAACCTTGGTTTCAAAATACGGTTTTTGTAATTGTTGCTGATCATTGTGCATCTAGCGCTGGAAAAACAGAACTTCCGTTAGACAAATACCGAATCCCTGCAATGATTTACAGTCCTGGATTTATAGCACCTCAAAAATACACCCAATTAATGTCTCAAATTGACTTAATGCCTACCGTAATGGGATTGTTGAATTTCAATTATCAAAGTAAATTTTACGGACAAGATGTATTCCAATCTGATTACAAGCCAAGGGCTTTGATTGCAACCTACCAAGATTTAGGTTTGATAAAAGACAATGTGTTAACAATTATTTCTCCTAAACAACAAGTCAAACAATTTCAATTAAGTTTGAAACCAGACCCAAAAATAGCCCCTGAATTTCAATTGTATTATGACCAATCGCCATTGAAAAAAGAAAGAACCGATTTAGTTAAAGAAACGGTTTCTTATTATCAAACTGCCTCAGATATGTTGAAGAAAAAGAAATATCAAACTAAATAAAAAAAGGAGCGATTTACATCGCTCCTTTTTTTTGAATTAGTCAAAATCTTTTTCACTTTCTAAGCCAAATAATTTTCCTTGGTTCCAAAGTGCTACATCCGCTTTTAAATTTGGTTTATTTCGCTCTGTCAACTCGGGAGTATCTAAACTTGATAAATCAGGTTTTCCTGCGTTAACCCATGCAGTATACCAATAACTAGAAGTCATTACAATCGCTTTTTTTAATTGTTTTTCAACCATTCCATTCAATGCCTGATTGTATTTTTTAACGTATTCATCTGTATGAATTAAATCATTAAACTTATTTTTAGCTATTCCTCCTTTTGAATCCAAATTATACATTTTATCATTAGCCATTGATTCTCTTAAATTTTTATCGGCCAACAATAAAGGAGCAATTAAACTGTGAGAATCATTGATAATAGCCCAAGTTGTTGCTTCTATATTAGTAATGTATTTTGCTTCTTCCGTATGAAAATTATAGTTTTTTCCAAACATTTCTGGAATACGCGCTTCCCATAAAGCGTGAATTCCTTTTTGATTAGTCAATAGTCCATCGTGATTAACCGCAGTGTGTAAAGGCATGTGTGCATCTCCAATGTAATGCCCTAAATCAGCTGCCAAAAACAAAATTTCAGTCTTACGTTTGTCTTTAAAGGCTTTAGTCAATTTTACCATTACATCTTGAATGTACCAAGGCAAAATCCCATTACTGGATAAGAATTTTTCATCGTACTTTTTCTTTGCTAATTCCGAAGTTTTTGGAATTGTATCGGCAGCACCATAATTTTCCAAATCGATATAATGACGTGGTTTTTCTGCATTATCTCGTAAGGTATATTTTCTTAAATCTGGAACTGTCGATTCCTGTGTTACAAAATCAATATGATTATAAAAAAATGTTTGAACAGGTTCTGGAAGCGCTAAAACAGCGGCTTTATTAATGTGTTCATGACCAAAAGGTCCCCAAGAAATTGTTGCAAATGTTGCAAAAGCTACTACAATCGAGATTGCAATTGTCTTAACTGAATTTGATTTCATATTTAATAAATTTAGGTTGTAAATGTATTCATAAAGCGCTAAAAAACTATAACAATCCATTATATTTTCTAACGAACCATTCTGTAGCTAGTAAAATAGAAATAATAACAAGTAACCAAAACCAATCTATCAAAGAGGTTCTCACCATTACGTTTTTTTGAACTGATTTATAGCTTTCTTCTTCTACTAATTGATGTAATAAGGTGTCAATTTGCGAAGGCATATACAGCTTGCCTTGTGTCTGATTCGCCAATTGATTTAATTTATCAAAATCAGGATTCGTAAATTGTTTTTCTACATCAAAATTGAGTATTTCAAAATAACCTGAATACTTTTCTTTGGAGTTTAATTCGGTCACAGTAAACTTATATTTTCCTGCCGGAATTCCGTCTAAATTTACTTTGTAGGAATTAGAACCTTTAAGTAAATCATAATTTGTAACTGCTTTTGTTTGGGTGTTTAAAACGCTAATATTCAATCTCGCCTTTTCGTCAAGCTCTTGATTTTTATTGAAATATTGGGCGCTTATCACTATATTATCTCCTGAATTATAGAATTGTTCGTGTTCGACTACCAATGATTTCTTGCTACTATTGGAAGCCAAAAACTGAATAATCTTATCTATAAAAACATCATATTTTTCAAAAGATTGATTAGCTACAAAGCTTTTTGCACGCCATTTCCAACTGTTTTCACCTAATAGAAATGCCGTTCGTTTTCCATTATTTTCTACAAAAGCAAGCAAAGGCGATTGCGTATCAATTCCTTTAATTCTTGAGAAAAGTAAGACAGAAGCATTTCCTTTAGTAGTAATCGTTCCAAAACTATTTTGTAAAGGAGGAAAAGATTCAAACCCAATGTTGTCTAAAGCAAATAAATTAAATTGGGAATTAAAGCCTGCAAAATAGTCTTCTGTTTGGCTTCCCATTTTGAATTGTAACTCATTTTGTTGTTGATTTAAAAAACCAAAATCAGTACTCGTTCCAGTAATAATAAATGAATTAATACCCGCTAATTTTACTTCGTCGAAAATAGATTTAAAACTAACGTTAGGTTGGTATACAATAACAATAGTATATTTTTTTAATTCATTGATAGCATTTGGTTTAAATACAGTTACCTTACGTTGAGTATTAGATTCAATAGCTCGTTTTAAAGCGCCAATATCAGGATGATTTATTGCTGAAATCAAAGCGATATCTGTCTTTTGATCCATCACTTCAACAGCAAAATTTTTAGTGTTATTAAAATAATTTTTCTCTTTTTTTGACGAAGAAATAGTGGCTTGAAATAACTGGAATCCTATTGTATTTGCAGGAAGCAATAACTGAATAATTGCCGTTTTATTAGAAGGAGAAAAAGAAATATTTTGGCTTGCAATAACTACCTTATTTTGATAAATTTTAAAATCAGCTTTAATTTTTTGGCCTCCAGAATACGTAACAAATGCTTCTACTAGAAATTTATTTTTATAAAAAGCATATTTATTGGCATCAATCTGGTCGATTTTTAAATCAAATACTTTTGCTGTATCTCCTATTACAATGGGATACACTTTGTTTGCAGTATCAAAACTATATACATAATCAGGCCCTGTAGTTTGATTCCCGTCCGTTATAATAATAGTTGGAAAGGTTTTATGTCTGTAGGTCTGTTTTAGTCCTGTTGCAACAGCATCTAAATTAGTTTGTTTTCCTTTAAAATTAAATCTTTTCGACAATTGTAAATTTTCAGCAAATTGATAGGATTGAATAGCAAACTTTTCCTTTAACGCAGTATTGGAAACTATTTTTTGATATACTTCTTGAGCCGCAACATTGGATTTTAAAAACGGCATGGAACTCGAATTATCCATAACCACAACCAAAGGTGTCTTTTCTACTTCAAAGGAATTCTTTGTTATCGTTGGATTTATCAACAAAACAAAGATGCCTAGAAATGATAAAAAACGTAAAAAAGCCAAAAACAAATTCAGATTAGATTTGTTTTTGGCTTTATACAAATATTGAAAAAAGGCTAAACCAGCAGCAATGAAAACAGAAAGAATCAGTAATACAATTGTGATGGTGTCCATTTTATTTAAAAAATTACCGTTTGAGTATAAAAATCAAACTATTAACTACCAATTATGTTAGCATTCCGCCACAAACATTAAGTACTTGACCGGTCACAAAAACACTCATATCTGATGCGAAGAAAAGACACGCATTAGCTACATCATCAGTAGTTCCACCACGTTTCAATGGAATTCCATCTCTCCATCCTTGCACTACTTCCGGACTTAATTTAGCCGTCATTTCTGTTTCAATAAAACCTGGCGCAATAGCATTACAACGAATATTTCTTGAACCTAATTCTAAAGCAATTGATTTGGTAAACCCAATGACTCCTGCTTTAGACGCAGCATAATTGGCTTGACCTGCATTTCCCTTCACTCCTACCACACTACTCATATTGATTATAGAACCTGAACGTTGTTTCAAAAATGTTTTTTGAGTAGCCTTTGTCATATTAAAAACCGATTTCAAATTCACGTCAATTACTTGATCGTAATCGGCTTCAGACATACGCATTAACAAATTATCCTTAGTAATTCCGGCATTATTAATTAAAATATCAACGGTTCCAAATTCTTCAACAACAGCATCTACAAAAGTCTGTGCTTCATTGAAATCAGCAGCATTAGATTGATACCCTTTGGCTTTGATTCCCATAGCATTCAATTCATTTTCTAAAGCCAATGCCGATTCAACAGATGAACTGTAAGTAAACGCAATGTTAGCTCCGTGTTTTGCAAACACTTCAGCCACTCCTTTACCGATTCCACGGCTGGCACCAGTAATAATGGCTACCTTTCCTTCTAGTAATTTCATAGTATAAAAACGAAATAGATTATTTTAATTAGACTAATGCTGATTATACTCTTAATGAGACGTAATCAAAGTTCAAATATAGTAATAAATGAAGAATATACGAAACAGAATCAGAGTTACAATTATCGCAACAGGATGATGGTTCTTTAAAATATTATATATTTATACAATTAATTTATTACGATTACGTTCTAAATAATCCTAAATCAACTATACCCAAATAATTATGACAAAAACAAACTTAATATGTATCTTTTCGATTGCTATCTGCTTACTATCATGCAGTAATCATGACAACAATTCAACAACTGATCTTTATCCAAATGTAACCGCTACTTTTTCTGGAAAAATTGATTTAAATAATTTGAGTAATTATTCCAATCAATCTAAACCTGCCTACATAACAAAAGATAATACCGCAGGAAATCTAATAACAGACAAAGGTGCCACTCTAGGAAGGGTTTTATTTTATGATAAAAATTTATCTTCTAACAATACTATTTCTTGTGCTTCTTGCCATATTCAAGCCAATGCTTTTGGTGATACCGAAATTGCAAGTACTGGTGTTAATGGAACTACAACTAGACATGCCATGCGATTAATCAATAGTAGGTTTGCCAACGAGACTAAGTTTTTTTGGGATGAAAGAGCTACTACTTTAGAAGCACAAACTTCTGAACCTATCAAAAATCATATAGAAATGGGATTTAGTGGTACTAGTGGAGATGGTTCAATAAGTACTTTAATAACCAAATTACAAGGCATCGGATATTACAAAGAACTATTTAAATACGTGTATGGCTCAGAAGAAATAACCGAAAATAAATTACAATTGGCATTAGCACAATTTGTTAGAAGTATTCAGTCATTTGACTCAAAATACGATTCTGGTAGAGCGGCTGTACAAAATGACAATCAACCCTTTTCAAATTTTACAGCTCAAGAAAATCAAGGAAAAAATTTATTCTTAGCTCCTCCCGTGTTTGATGCTAATGGAGTTAGAACTTCTGGAGGTCTGGGTTGTGCTGGATGTCATGCTCCTCCTGAATTTGACATCGATCCTAACACAAAAAACAATGGGATAATAGGAATACTAAATGGTACCGGAATAGATATTACCAATACAAAAGCCCCTTCGTTACGAGACTTAGTGAAATTAGATGGAACACCTAATGGACCTATGATGCATACTGGTAATTTTACAACACTACAAAACGTTATTGGTCATTACGGAAATATCACTATAGCGCCCAGAAATACTAATCTAGACCCGCGATTAACCCCAAACGGAATTGGGCAGCAATTAAATTTAACAGCAACCGAAGTAAATGCACTAATTGCCTTTATAAAAACATTAACAGGTACTAATGTATACACGGATGCTAAATGGTCCACTCCTTTTAAGTCATAAAAAAAGCGCCATTAATTGGCGCTTTTTTATTTTTTACTAAAAGGCTACATTCCACCTTGGTAATCGGTTATTTTCATCTAGAAAATTTTGCAAAATTTGCCCTTCAATATAAGTAGGAATTACTTTTACTTTATCATTAAAAGTAGTGTACCAAGAAACTTCTATACGTTCAATATTTTCTAATTTCATTTGGGCTGGCCAAGAATATTTTCTTCCCGTTTTAGCAAATTGATGACCGTTTACAATTTTGTCATACAAACCACCATTCTTACTTTTTAATGTTCCGTTATTTTGAACAGTTCCTGTAGAACCTACCATGATCAATTCTTTCTCTTCACTATCAATAACATACACCAAAAAAATTCCACTAGCAATTTCTGGAGCATTACATACTTCTTCTAAACTATCTTCTTGAGTAAAAGTAAAACTATTACTTTCTTTAAACTTCTTTAATTCTTTATACATTTTATATTACTGTATTTATTAAACAAAATACCCCACGAAACCGTGAGGTATTTTACATTCCATATTGAACTTAGGACTAACCTAAAACTTCTTTTACTTTTTTACCAATTTCAGCTGGAGAGTCCACTACATGAATTCCGTTCTCTCTCATAATTTGTTTTTTAGCTTCAGCGGTATCATCAGAACCTCCTACAATAGCACCTGCGTGACCCATTGTACGTCCTGCTGGAGCAGTAACTCCTGCAATAAATCCAACTACTGGTTTACGGTTTCCATCGGCTTTAATCCATTTAGCAGCATCAGCTTCTAATTGTCCACCAATTTCACCAATCATAACAATACAATTGGTTTCGGGATCGTTCATTAACAATTCAACTGCTTCTTTGGTAGTTGTTCCAATAATTGGATCTCCACCAATTCCGATAGCAGTAGTAATTCCTAATCCTTGTTTAGCTACTTGATCAGCCGCTTCATACGTTAAAGTTCCTGATTTAGAAACGATACCTACTGTTCCTTTTTTGAAAACAAAACCTGGCATAATTCCCACTTTAGCTTCACCTGCAGTGATAACACCTGGACAGTTAGGTCCAATTAATCGTGCATTTCTATCTTTAACATAACTATTGGCTTTAATCATATCTGCTACAGGAATTCCTTCTGTAATAGCAATGATTACTTTGATTCCAGCATCAGCAGCTTCCATAATTGCATCAGCAGCAAAAGCTGGCGGAACAAAAATAATTGAAGTATCAGCACCCGCTTGATCTACAGCATCTTTTACAGTATTAAAAACTGGACGCTCTAAATGCGTTGTCCCTCCTTTTCCTGGAGTAACACCACCTACAACGTTAGTACCGTATTCAATCATTTGAGAGGCGTGAAATGTTCCTTCACTTCCTGTAAATCCTTGAACAATTATTTTGGAATTTTTATTAACTAAAACACTCATGATATATTTTTTATATGATTTTAAAAATTGTTATGCAAAAGTACGGTTTTGAAATTATTTTTGAACTTTTTAAATGAAAATAAATTAAGAAATTTGACTCATTTGATAACCTCTGTACAGTTTATTATCTTTTATTTGCCAAATCACTATAAAATTTGCTAAAAACATCTCTTCTCTTGGATTTTCAATAGTCTTTACATAATGTGAATAGCGAACAGAAACCAAGTCATTTTCAGAAAGAATATGACTAATTCTAACTTTAGAACGCACATACGCTTTATTCAATTCACCAGCTAAGTTAACAATCGAATCGTAATTCATTTGAACAAATCCTTTGCTGCTGTTCCAATCTAAAATAATTTCGGGATGCAAAAAATCTTTCATGACTTCGGCATCGATTAAAGCATCTGATTTGTAAAAACTTTGCACTAATTTTTTAGCAGACATTATTTCAATTTATTTAATAGTTCAGGTATTTTTTTAATATTAGCTAATTGTTTCAATTTCTCTCTTGATTCTTCTATTGGTGTACCAAAATACGACTTTCCACCTTCAATAGATTTGGTCACTCCAGTTTGTCCCATTACCACTGCTTTGGTACCAATTGTAATTCCGCTTGTAGTTCCTACTTGTCCCCAAAGCGTTACTTCATCTTCAATAACTACACAACCAGCAATTCCAGTTTGAGAAGCTATTAAACATTTTTTTCCAATTACAGTATCGTGTCCAACATGTACTTGATTGTCCAATTTGCTTCCTTCTCCAATAGTAGTATCTCCCGTAACTCCTTTATCAATGGTACAAAGTGCGCCAATGCCCACATTATTTTCAATAACCACTCTTCCTCCCGAAAGCAGTTGATCAAATCCTTCTGGACGTTTTTTGTAATAAAAAGCATCTCCACCAATCACGGTTCCTGCATGAACAATCACATTATCACCAATTATGGTATGATCGTAAATTGCTACGTTAGAATGAATTAAACAATTCTTACCAATCACAACATGATTTCCAATGAAAGTATTAGGCTGTATTATTGTTCCGTAACCAATTTTTGCCGAAGGCGAAATAGACACATTTGAGGATTGAAAAGGCATAAAATGTCTTGTCAATAGATTAAAATCTCTAAATGGGTCATCCGAAATTAATAAAGCTTTACCTTCTGGGCAATCTACTTCTTTATTAATTAAGATAATGGTAGCATTAGACTGTAATGCTTTGTCATAATATTTTGGATGATCAACAAAGACAATATCACCCGGTTCCACAACATGAATTTCGTTCATTCCCAAAACAGGAAAACTAGCATCCCCAACAAAATCACATTGAATTATGTTGGCAATTTCTTTTAAAGTTTGTGGTTTTGGAAATTTCATGTACTATAAAATAATTAAGGTTGATAACACAAGTGCAATCAACCTTTTGTAATTTTTGGATTAATTTATTCTTTTACACGTTCCATATAAGAACCTGTAGCAGTGTCAATTTTAATTTTATCTCCTTCGTTAATAAACAAAGGAACGTTTACTGTTGCACCTGTTTCTACTGTTGCAGATTTGGTTGCGTTAGTTGCTGTATTTCCTTTAACACCAGGCTCGGCATAAGTAACTTCTAAAATAATAGAAGCTGGCATATCTACAGAAAGTGGCGCTTCGGTTTCAGCATTAATCTGAATCATTACGTTAGTTCCTTCTTTCAATAAATCTGGATTATCTAATACATTTTTATTCAATGTGATTTGCTCAAAAGATTCATTATTCATGAAATGAAAATCATCTCCTTCTGCATAAAGATATTGGAATGTATGGGTTTCTACACGAACTTCTTCAATTTTATGCCCTGCCGAAAAGGTATTATCTAATACTTTTCCGTTAGTCAAAGATTTTAATTTTGTTCTTACAAAAGCAGGACCTTTACCTGGTTTAACGTGAAGAAATTCGATGATTTTATAAATATCGTTATTGTATTTAATACATAATCCGTTTCTAATATCCGATGTACTTGCCATTTTAAATTGTATTTGTTGTTTAATCTAATTTTATTAATAATTACCGCTATATCCTTTCATTACTCCTCTTGACGAATTTCGAATAAAATCTAATATTTCATCACGTTCTGGAGTAGCTTCCATTTCTGCCTCAATAATACCGATAGCTTGGGTAGTATTATAATTTTTTTGATACAGAATACGGTAGATATCTTGAATTTCTCTAATTTTCTCCGTTGTAAACCCTCTTCGTCTTAAGCCAATAGAATTAATTCCTACATAAGACAACGGCTCTTTGGCTGCTTTTGTAAAAGGCGGAACATCTTTTCTTACCAATGAACCTCCAGAAATCATAGCATGGTCACCAATATGTATGAATTGATGCACTGCGGCTAAACCTCCAATAACGGCATAATTACCTACAATAACATGTCCTGCCAAAGCAACACCATTTACAATAATAGCATTGTTTCCTACAACACAATCATGCGCAATATGAGCATAAGCCATTACTAAACAATTATCTCCAATAACGGTCTGTCCAGAAGCTACGGTTCCTCTATTGATGGTAACACATTCTCTAATCGTACAATTATCTCCAATAATAGCTAAGGAATCTTCGCCACCAAATTTTAAATCTTGAGGCACAGCTGAAATAACTGCTCCCGGGAAAATATTACAATTTTTTCCAATTCTGGCACCTTCCATTATTGTAACATTGGAACCAATCCAAGTACCATCACCAATAACTACATTGTTATGGATCGTTGTGAAAGGCTCTATAACTACATTTTTGGCAATTTTAGCGCCAGGATGAACATATGCTAACGGTTGATTCATCTGTTTCGTTTTATAATTTCTATTAATTAGAAAATTCGCAGTAAAACTACAGCGAATTTTCTAAATTTTATTGTTTTTTAGCTATTTGTGCCATTAATTCTGCTTCTGCCACTAATTTACCATTAGCATAAGCATTAGCCTGCATATGACAAATACCTCTTCGTATTGGGGTAATCAAGTCACATTTGAATATCAAAGTATCTCCTGGAAGTACTTTGTGCTTGAACTTAACATTATCCATTTTCATGAAATAAGTCAGATAATTTTCTGGATCAGGAACTGTACTTAAAACCAAAACCCCTCCTGTTTGTGCCATTGCTTCTACAATTAAAACACCAGGCATTACTGGGGCTTCAGGAAAATGACCAACGAAGAAATTTTCATTCATGGTTACATTTTTCATTCCCACCACGTGATTTTCGGACATTTCGATAATTCTATCAATCAATAAAAAAGGAGGGCGGTGTGGCAATGTAGCCATGATTTGATGAATATCCATCAATGGTTCTTGATGTAAATCATACGTTGGAACAAAATTACGTTGTTCTATTTTTATAATTTTAGATAGCTTTTTGGCAAATTGCGTATTGACATAATGCCCTGGTTTATTGGCAATAACTTTTCCTTGTATTCTTGTCCCAATCAAAGATAAATCACCCACAACATCTAACAATTTATGTCTAGCAGCCTCGTTAGGATAATGTAATGTAAGATTATCTAAAATCCCATTTGGCTTTACGGTTAGTTCGTCTTTTCCAAATGCCTTTTTAAGATTTTCCATTGTAGTAGCTGATATTTCTTTATCAACATATACAATGGCGTTATTTAAATCACCTCCTTTAATCAATCCATTATCCAAAAGAGATTCTAATTCATGTAAAAAACTAAACGTTCTTGAGTCTGAAAATTCTTCTTTGAACTCAGAAAGGCATTTCATTGTTGCATTTTGAGTGCCTAAAATTTTAGTTCCAAAATCCACCATAGTAGTAATACAATAATTATCACTTGGCATTACTAAAATTTCACTTCCTGTTGCTTCATCTGTAAAAGAAATTACTTCTTTTACCACATACACATTACGTTTTGCTTCTTGCTCTTCTATTCCTGCTTTTTCAATAGCCTCTACAAAATATTTAGACGAGCCATCCATAATAGGTAATTCAGAAGAATTCAACTCAATGATAACATTATCCAAATCACACCCAGTTAATGCTGCTAAAACATGTTCTGGAGTTTGAATTTGAACCCCTAATTTTTCTAAATTAGTGCCACGTTGCGTATTAACAACATAATTAGCGTCTGCCTCAATAACAGGTTGACCTTCTAAATCTACACGAACAAAGGTAAAACCATTATTTGCTGGAGCAGGTTTAAAAGTCATTGTAACTTCTTTACCTGTATGCAATCCAACACCTGTTAACGAGATTTCTGTTTTGATGGTTTTTTGTTTAACCATTTTATTTATTTTTTTGGTTTAGTATTTCTTTTTTTAACTCTTCTAACTCCGCTACAATTTTAGGCAGGTTCTTAAAATGAATGTATGATTTTGAAAAATCAGTATAGCCAAAAGCAAGACTTCCTTGCATAATTTGTCCATTCTTTACATTTTTAGTAATACCCGATTTGGCTTTAATACCAACATTGTCTCCTACTATAATATGACCTGCAAAACCTACTTGGCCACCAATCATACCATTTTTCCCAATTTTAGTAGAGCCCGCAATTCCAGTTTGAGCAGCTATCACAGTGTTTTCTCCAATTTCTACATTGTGAGCAATTTGAATTTGGTTATCCAATTTAACTCCTTTACGAATGATTGTAGAACCCATTGTAGCTCTATCTATCGTGGTACAAGCACCTATTTCGACATCATCTTCAACAACAACATTTCCAATTTGAGGAATTTTTTTATAAGTACCGTCTGGATTGGGTGCAAACCCAAAACCATCAGAACCTATAACTGCTCCCGAATGAATAGTACAATTATTTCCAATTACCGTTTCTGAATAAATTTTTCCTCCGGCAAAAATAGTCACATTATCTCCAATCACAGCATTATCACCGATAAATGAATTGGGGTAAATTTTGACATTATTTCCTAAAACTACGTTTTTACCAACATAACTAAAACTTCCAAGATACAAATCGGTACCATATTGAACTGTCTCATCCATAAAGGAAGGATTTTCAATACCTGTTTTGTTCAATTTTACTTGATTGTAGAATTCTAATAACTTAGTAAAAGCGCTGTATGCATCTTCTACTTTAATCAAAGTAGTCGTTAAAGTAGTTTCAGGAACGAATGTTTTATTAACTATCGTTACCGATGCTTGTGTGGTATATATGAAATTTTGATATTTCGGATTAGACAAAAAAGTCAAAGAACCTTCTTGCCCCTCCTCTATTTTTGACAATTTAAAAACTTCGGCATTAGGATTCCCTACTACTTCTCCTTCTAAAATTCCCGCTATTTGTTCTGCTGTAAACTTCATTCTAAAGGATTATTTCTTTCATAGGCATAGAAAAACACCCGTTTAAAGGATTTTGGATATACAATATGAATAGCCTCTTTTTGTTCATTCCGACAAAAATATAAAAAATAGACTTTAGTATTACGTTTTTATACTAGTTGTTTTGGAAAACAAATGTAATATTTAGTAACCAACTTGGATAATGATTTCAAATTCAACTGGTCTGATGCTTCTACTACATCTTCAATTGTTTTATCTTTTTTCAAAATACGAATAGGTTCTGCCTCTTTACTGTAGGCTTGATTTTTTATTTTCCCTTTAAAAATAAAGTAATTACTATCTGAAATTGATATATTATTTTCTGCCGAAAAACGTTCTTGCAATGGTGTTATTTCGTCAAAAACTACTTTCTCAGAAGCTACTTTTATCTTGGGTAAATCTCTATTGATAATCATTTTACTTAATGATGATAAAATAAAATCATCTTGTCGCTGCCATGATTTTAAGGCGCTAATAATATCAAAATCATCCAATTGAGAAAACAAATCCAATGTTTGAGCATCAAAATCCTCAAGAGTAATTCGGTTTTGCATAAAAAACAACAATGGCTCACTGCAAGGCAATTGAACTCCTTTTAAAACCAATTCTTTGGCACGTTTTAATGCTTTTGTCAAAATTAATTCAGCGACTAAACTGGTTTTATGCAAATAGGCTTGCCAATACATTAAGCGTCGTGACATCAAGAATTTCTCTACCGAATAAATTCCTTTTTCCTCAATAACCAAAACATCATCAACTACGTTCATCATTTGAATCAAACGCTCTGAATTGACATTTCCTTCCGCCACACCAGAATAAAAACTATCTCGTTTTAAATAGTCCATTCTATCCATATCCAACTGACTTGAGATCAATTGCAACATGAATTTACGATGGTATTCTCCTTTAAAAACCTGAATAGCCAAACTCAACTGCCCATTGAATTCTTGATTCAATTGATTCATAAACAACAATGAAATAGCTTCGTGATGCACATCTTCAACAATGCTTTTTTCCATAGCGTGAGAAAATGGACCGTGACCAATATCATGCAATAATATAGCGATATATAAGGCATTCTCTTCTTCCTCTGAAATAGAAACTCCTTTAAATCGAAGTACATCAACTGCTTTTTGCATCAAGTGCATACACCCTAAAGCGTGATGAAAACGAGTGTGGTTGGCTCCAGGGTAAACTAAATAAGACAATCCCATTTGAGAAATACGTCTCAAACGTTGAAAATAAGGATGCTGAATTAAGTCGTAAATTAAAGCGTTTGGAATGGTTATGAATCCATAAATTGGATCATTAAATATTTTAAGTTTATTGATTTGGTTCACAATGTATTGCTTTAAGGCAACAAATATAGGGAATTTTGAATTGAATATTGAAGTGCTTTTTTTCGTAAATTTGTTAGTAACACGTACTAATTTCTATTTAATTTTCAAACGATGAACAACGAACAATTTCAAAAAGACAAACTTCATTTAATTCATTGGATTACCCAAATCCAAGATCATACGTTGATTGAAAAAATTAAATGTTTGATGAGTGCTTCTAATGAGAATTTGCACCTCACTAAAGAACAAGAATTACTATTAGCAATAGAAAAAGGTAAGGAAATCAGTTCTCAAAAAAATGCAGATGAATTATCCACTGATTCTAAAACAGACTATGAATTATAAAAAAAGGAGAGCAATGCTCTCCTTTTTAATTTGTGATTATTTTTTATAATCTTCTTAACCAAATGTTTCTAAATTGTGTTTTACAACCGTGATCTTGAAGTGAGATAACATCTTCTCCATGAGCTTCTGGATAATTGTGTAATCCCATATATAAAGTCAATCCGTTAATTGTAGTATTATTTTGAACTACAACTCCATTATGGAAAACCGTAATTCTAGCAGGTGCATCAATCAATCCGTTAGCTTTAAAACGAGGTGCAGTATAAATTACATCATATACATTCCACTCTAAAGGCGTTTTCATTGCATTAACCAAAGGTGGGTGATCTTTATAAATACTTCCTGCTTGTCCGTTATTATAAGTTCTATTGTTATACGAATCTAACACTTGTAACTCGTAACGATTTTGAAAAAAGATACCACTATTACCTCTCATTTGACCGCCATCTACTACTTCATCTGGAGCGCTCCACTCAATGTGTAATTGACAATCTCCAAATTTCATTACCGTTTGAATGTCTCCTGATTCTGGTACTACTTCAAAATAATCGTTATTTACTATTTTCCATCCTGCAGGCTTACTATTGTCTTTTTTATTAACCCATTGATTTAAGCTTTTACCATCAAATAAGATGATTGCATCCGAAGGGGCATCACCTATTTTCTTAGCAGGAGTAATTACTTTTACTTCTGGATTCCAAATTTCAGTCATTTCAGGTTTCATTGGCATTGGCGAAACCTCAGGAGGTGTGTTAACAAAAGCGTGTTGTGCAAAAGACGCTGTAACTGAAAATACAGTTAGTAATACCGCGTTTTTAATTGTTTTAGTTTTCATAGTTTTTAGTTGATTTATTCAAGGATAAAAGTAGTAAATTCGTTTTGACAAGCAACACAAAGAGAATTATTTTTTTAAATAGTTGAAAATTCTGTTAGTCATTCTTTTAGACTCAAGAATTTTAAAAAATTATAGTTATTTTAGCAAAGCAACGTTTTAAAAACTGTAAATTGCCCTTCGGTAACGGACAACGCATTATGGAAGACACTATAAAGATACTTTGGGTTGATGATGAAATCGACCTGTTAAAACCACATATTTTATTTCTTGAAAAGAAAAATTACAGCGTAACTACTTGTAATAATGGTTTAGATGCTATTGCTATTTTCGAGAAAAATAATTTTGATATTGTGTTTTTGGACGAAAACATGCCAGGGATGAGTGGATTAGAAACTCTTTCAGAAATGAAAGAAAAAAAATCATCCGTCCCTATGATTATGATTACCAAAAGCGAGGAAGAATACATTATGGAAGAAGCCATTGGTTCTAAAATTGCCGACTATCTTATAAAGCCCGTAAATCCGAATCAAATTTTATTGAGTTTAAAAAAGAATCTAGACCACTCACGTTTAATTTCTCAAAAAACCACTTTAGATTATCAAAAAGAATTTAGAAATATTACCATGGAAATGGCTACCGTAAATTCTTTTGAAGATTGGATTGAATTGTATAAAAAATTGATTTTCTGGGAATTACAACTTGAAAACATCAATGATATCGGAATGAGTTCTATCTTGGAATCTCAAAAAACAGAGGCCAATTCTCAATTTGGAAAATTTATCGAGAGAAATTATGAGTCTTGGTTTGAACCAAAAGCGAATCGTCCTGTTTTATCCCATACTTTGTTTAAAGAATTAGTTGTACCAGAAATTACAAAAAAAGACAAACCCGTACTTTTTATTGTTATTGATAATCTGCGTTACGATCAATGGGAAGTTATAGAGAATGCTGTGAGTAATCATTATAAATTAGAAAAAGAAACTCCTTATTATGCGATACTACCCACAGCAACTCAATATGCTCGAAATGCTATTTTTTCAGGTTTATTACCTTTAGAAATGGAAAAACAATTTCCAAAATATTGGAAAAATGATACCGATGAAGGAGGAAAAAACTTGTGTGAAGCCGAGTTTTTAACCGAGCAGCTAAAACGTCTCGGATTGAACATCAAACAGGATTATTTTAAAATTACTAATCTGGCTAGCGGACGCAAATTAGTTGACAATTTTAAAACGTTAAAAAGCAATGACTTAGTAACAATCGTCTATAATTTCGTCGATATGCTTTCTCATGCTAAAACAGAAATGGAGGTGATTAAAGAATTGGCTCCTGATGATAAAGCGTATCGATCTCTAACCTTAAGTTGGTTTAAAAATTCACCTCTTTTAGGCATGATTCAGCAAGCACAAAAAATGGGATTTAAGTTAATTATTACCACTGACCACGGCACTATTAATGTCAAAAACCCATCAAAAGTAGTGGGAGACAAAAATACGAGCTTGAATTTACGCTACAAAACAGGCCGAAGTCTTACCTACGAAAACAAAGACGTTTACGCAGTAAAAGATCCTAAAAAAATAGGATTACCTAGCATCAATATGAGTAGTTCTTATATTTTTGCAAAAAATGATTTGTTCTTGGCCTATGTCAATAACTTCAATCATTATGTTAGTTATTATAAAAATACGTACCAGCATGGTGGCATTTCGTTAGAAGAAATGATTGTCCCATTTTTGGTTTTTAATCCACGATAAATGCAAATTAAGTTTACCATAGAACAATTGGAATCGGTTGCACAACAAATCATTGCCCAACAACCTAATAAAGTGATTCTTTTTCACGGAGAAATGGGTGTTGGAAAAACAACTTTGATTAAACAATTATGCAAAGAGCTTGGCGTATTAGACGCAACAAGTAGTCCAACCTTTTCTTTAGTTAATGAATACGAAACAACTACTAATCAGATTGTTTATCATTTTGATTTTTATCGTTTAAAAAATGAAATGGAAGCATTGGACATGGGAGCCGATGATTATTTTTATTCAGGGAATTGGTGTTTTATCGAATGGGCAGAAAAAATTCCAAACCTTATTCCAGAACATCATTCGGTAATAACTATTGAATTACTTCCTGATGGAAAACGTCATTTAAAGTTAATCCATTTGTAATCATTCAGATGTAGAAAAAAATACGTAAATTGTACCTCTTAATTTGAATAAACAATGTCGCTATCACCTTTTACCAAAGAACAATTATTGCCTCAGGAAGAGAAACTAGAAATTGCAAAGCAAAAAAGCGAACTTTTTATTGGTATTCCAAAAGAAACCAGTCATCAAGAACGTCGAATTTGTTTGACTCCTGATGCTGTGAATTCGCTGACGTATCAAGGCCATCGTGTTATGGTTGAATCTGGTGCTGGTGAGAGTTCGAGTTATTCTGACAAGGAATACTCCGATGCAGGTGCCGAAGTAACTCAAGACACCAAAAAAGTTTTTGGTTGTCCCATAATTCTAAAAGTAGAACCTGCCAGTATCACTGAAATTGAAATGATGCATCAAAATGCAATTGTCATTTCAGCCATTCAAATTAAAACCAGAAAAAAAGAATATTTCGAAGCCTTGGCAAAGAAAAAAATTACCGCTTTAGCCTTTGAATACATTAAAGACGAAGACGGAACCTATCCAGCAGTCAAATCGTTAAGCGAAATTGCAGGAACAGCATCAGTCTTAATTGCAGCTGAATTGATGATTACTAATCAATTTGGAAAAGGCTTACTATTTGGAAACATAACCGGTGTCCCTCCTACTGATGTTGTTATTTTAGGTGCTGGAACAGTGGGTGAATTTGCTGCTAAAACCGCTATTGGTTTGGGTGCCAATGTCAAAGTTTTTGACAATTCAATTACCAAATTACGTCGTTTGCAAAACAATTTAAACCAACGCATTTTTACATCAACCATTCAACCTAAATCGTTGTTAAAAGCATTGAGACGTTGCGATGTAGCTATTGGCGCTATGCGCGGAATAGAACGTTGTCCTGTGGTAGTAAACGAAACAATGGTGGAACACATGAAAAAAGGCGCTGTTATAGTCGATGTAAGCATTGATACAGGAGGCTGTTTTGAAACTTCAGAGGTAACGACTCACGAAAAACCAACCTTTATTAAGAATGATGTAGTGCATTATTGTGTTCCTAACATTCCTTCTCGCTATTCAAAAACAGCTTCACTTTCCATTAGCAATATTATTTCGCCTTATTTAATGCAAATTGCCGAAGATGGCGGTATCGAAAGTGCCATTCGTTGTAACAAAGGTTTGAAAAACGGAGTCTATATGTACCACGGAATATTGACAAACAAAGCGATTGGCGATTGGTTTGGGCTACCCGATAGTGATATTAATTTAATTGTTTTTTAAATTAACTTTCACTTACCTTTGCCAAAAAATTAGTGTATGAAATTTTTCCAACGTTTTGCGTATTATTTTTTAGGTCTTATTATGGGACTATTCTTTGTTTCAATGGTATTTAGCGGAAAGGATACCCGTTGCAATTATTTTCCAAATGCCCGTGTTTTGAACGACTTAAGAAATAAACCTTTTAATTATTCGCCAAAGGCAACTGAAATTCTGGCCCAACCATGGATTGACACTACTGATATTAGAAACACATTACAATATGGTGATGTTGATTTTGATCAAAGTAACATTGCTGTGGGAAAAGGAAAAAAATATGTTATTGAAGGCAAAACAGTAAAAAATCAGGAAATCATACTTACTGTAACCAACTATTCTGACAAAGCCGTTTTAGAAGATATAGCTAAAAAGTAATTTATACATTGTTTGGATTTTTCAAATTATTAAGGTATTAAGTCTCATTAAGCCTTAAATTATCTTAATATCGTAATGGTTTAGATTTTTATAAATTCAACCAATTTATTGGTTTTAAGCCTTTAGATTCTAAATAAGCATTTGTTCTGCTAAAATGTTTGTTCCCAAACCATTTTCCCTGATTGGCACTCATTGGAGAGGGATGACCACATTCTAAAACCAAGTGTTTTTCTCTATCAATCTTATTGCCTTTTTTGTGAGCAAAACTACCCCAAAGTAGAAAAACCACCTGTTCTTTTTCTTCGGATAGTTTTTGAATGACTGCATCTGTAAAGGTACCCCATTGCAGATGTTTATGGCTATTGGGTTGGTCTTCTCTAACTGTTAATGAAGCATTAAGCAATAACACTCCTTGATTGGCCCAAGAGGCTAAATTTCCAGAATTTGGCATAAAAATACTCTCTAAATCCTCTGTTAGTTCCCTGTAAATATTGCGTAATGAAGGCGGAATTTTAACTCCATCATTGACCGAAAAACACAACCCATTAGCCTCTCCTTTTCCGTGATACGGGTCTTGCCCAATGATTACCACCCTCGTATTCAAAAAACTACAATGATTAAACGCAGAGAAAATCAATTCTTTAGGAGGATAACACGTATAATTTTGATATTCCTCATCTACTTTTTCCATTAATTGAAAAAAGTACGGTTTTTGGATTTCTTCCGCCAAAATAGATTGCCATTCTGAATTCAATTGGAGCTGCATAGTACTAAATATAAGTCGGGCATAAAATTATACTTTTTCTTCAAGAAACTCTTCTTAAACTTTGTAACTTTGCTTCTTTGCAACAAATTAATCAATGATATCCATTACCGAAAAGACTTTACAAGATTTACAATTTCCTACCGTTTTAGAAACGATTTCGGCTATTTGTAATACTGATATTGGAAAAGAAAAAGCACTTGAAATAACGCCTTTTAAGGACAAAGAGAGTTTGATGGAAGCCTTGTTGCAAACCTCTGAATATGTTTCGTCTTTTGACAATAATAATGCGATACCTAATCACGGATTTGATGCTATAACGCACGAAATCAAATTTTTAGCTATAGAAGATAGTTTTTTGGAAGTGGGAAGTTTTAGAAAAATTGCCAATCTATCCAGTACCGTTAATTTCTTATTGAATTTCTTAAAAAAATTCCACGACTACTATCCCAATCTAAACAATAGAGCCTCAAAGGTAGAATTCACCAAAGACATCATCACTATGGTAGATGAAGTGGTGGACAAATACGGAGAAATTAAAGACAATGCTTCGCCTGATTTATTAAACATTCGTAGAGATATGAATGTAGTTCGAGGGAAAGTAAATCAAAGTTTTGGTGTGGCTTTAAGCCAATACAATTCGCTAGGTTATTTAGACGATATCAGAGAAAGTTTTGTCCAAAACCGTCGTGTTTTAGCCGTTTTAGCAATGTACCGTCGTAAAGTAAAAGGATCAATTTTAGGTAGTTCCAAAACAGGAAGTATCGCCTATATTGAACCCGAAACCACTTTGAAATATTCGCGTGAATTGAGTAATTTAGAATACGAAGAAAAGGAAGAAATCACGCGGATTTTAAAACAATTATCCAATAAGATTAGACCGTTTTTGGATTTACTTATTGAATACCAAAATTTCTTAAGTGATATTGATGTGGTGGCTGCCAAAGCTAAATATGCTAAAAAAATCAATGCTATTTTACCAACAATCACAGAAGAACGTCGCTTGTATTTTAGAGAAGCCTTCCATCCTATTTTGTATTTGACTAACGCAGAGAAAAACGAAGTAACGTATCCACAAACTATTGAATTACAGCAAGAAAACCGAATTATTGTTGTTTCGGGACCCAATGCAGGTGGAAAAACCATTTCGTTAAAAACGGTTGGTTTATTGCAACTAATGCTACAATCGGGTATGTTAATTCCAGTTCACGAACGCAGTGAAACCTTTTTGTTTGATAGAATTTTAACAGACATTGGTGACAACCAATCCATCGAAAATCACTTGAGTACCTACAGCTACCGCTTGAAAAACATGAATTATTTCTTGAAAAAATGCAACAAGAAAACTATGTTTTTGATAGACGAATTTGGAACTGGTTCCGATCCAGAATTAGGAGGCGCTTTGGCGGAAATTTTCTTAGAAGAATTTTACCATCGTGAGGCTTTTGGAATTATTACGACGCATTATTCTAATTTAAAAATTTTGGCTAACGAATTACCTTTTGCCACCAATGCCAACATGCTTTTTGACGAAAAGTCGTTAGAACCTATGTATAAATTGGTGTTAGGTCAAGCCGGAAGTTCATTTACTTTTGAGGTGGCTCAAAAAAATGGAATTCCGTATGGCTTGATTAATCGTGCCAAAAAGAAAATAGAAGTGGGCAAAGTACGTTTTGATAAAACGATTGCAACACTTCAAAAAGAACGTTCTAAATTAGAAAAGACTTCATTAACGCTGAAAGTAGAAGAAACAAAAGCGCGTGAGGAAGGTAAAAAAATGGAGCATATCAATGCTAAAATCAAACAAAAATTAGAAAGCTATCAGGAATTGTATGATAGTAATCAAAAGACAATTTACATTGGACAAAAAATTGAAGATATTGCCGAGAAATATTTCAATAATAAAAACAAAAAAGAGTTAATCGGTGAATTTTTAAAGATTGTTGAAATCGAAAACTCCAAGCGTAAAAAAGCAACTGCTAAAGAAACTAAAGCCGTAGCCGAAAAGAAAAAAGAAGTTATCAAAGAAGTGGCAGTTCAGGTAGAAGAAATTCGCGCCGAGAAAAAAGCTAAAAAAGCAAAAGTCGTAATCGAAAAACCACGACCTATTCTTAAAATAGGCGATCGTGTTCGAATGATTGACGGAAAAGCCGTAGGAAGTATTGACAGTATTGAAAAGAACAAAGCCACTGTGAATTACGGTTTATTTACCTCCAAAGTAAGTTTAGACGAATTAGAATTAGTTGAAGCTGTAAAAAAGTAAAATGCAAAACCTTCCTAAAAATAAAAAAATCATTTTGTTTGACGGACTTTGCAATTTGTGTGATGCCTCGGTGCAATTCATTTGTAAAAGAGACACCAAAGATATTTTCCGATTCGTGTCTTTACAATCGGATTTAGGACAAGAACTACTTCAAAAACTGCCACTTGCTATTCAAAAAATAGATAGTATTATCTTGTATGAACCTTTAGAAAATAAGCATTATTTAAAATCAGAAGCAGTATTTGAAATTGTAAAAAGTATTGGGGGAATTTTTTATTGTTTACTCATTTTCAAATGGCTTCCAAATGCTATTACCAATACAATATATGATTATATAGCTAAAAATCGCTATCGATGGTGGGGTAAAAAAGAAAGTTGTTTAGTTCCTACACAAGAATTACAATCAAAATTTTTAGAATAAATTGGCTTATATGACAAATGTCATAAAATAATAATTTGTATCGAAGTACATTTGATTCATCTTAAAAGTCTTAATTATGAGAAATTTACCATTATACTCTTGGGCAAACGGTTCCTTTATTATGATAGTTGTTTTTGGTTTGGTACTACTAGGGTTAGTTGGAGCCGTGCTAATAATGATGAATTCTGGTAAAAAGAAATAAAGAGGTAAAAAAAGAGGATGTCATTGACATCCTCTTTTTATTTTTGGTATTAGAAAAACGATTATCCTCTAATCAACTTTCTGTATTTCAAACGTTTTGGAGTCAAATCGCCACCCAAACGTTTCTTTTTATTTTCTTCATAATCAGAGAAACTTCCTTCAAAGAAATACACTTCTGAATCCCCTTCAAAGGCTAAAATATGGGTACAAATTCTATCCAAGAACCATCTGTCGTGAGAAATCACCACGGCACAACCTGCAAAGTTTTCCAGACCTTCTTCTAAGGCACGTAGCGTATTTACGTCCAAGTCATTCGTTGGCTCATCTAAAAGCAAAACGTTTCCTTCTTCTTTCAAAGTCATTGCCAAGTGCAAACGGTTTCTTTCTCCACCAGAAAGCATGGATACTTTTTTATTTTGATCACTTCCGCCAAAGTTAAAACGAGAAAGATAGGCACGAGAATTCACTTGGCGTCCGCCCATCATAATTAATTCTTGACCATCGCAAAAGTTCTCCCAAATGGTTTTATCAGGATTGATATTAGAATGTGATTGATCTACGTAAGCGATTTTAACGGTTTCGCCAATAGTAAACGCTCCTGCATCTGGTTTTTCTTCTCCCATAATCATTCGGAAAATAGTTGATTTACCAGCTCCATTCGGACCAATAATTCCCACAATTCCTGCTTGTGGCAAAGTAAAGTTCAAATTATCATATAATAATTTGTCACCAAATGCTTTAGCTACATTTTTAGCTTCAATCACATTCGTTCCCAAACGCGGCCCATTAGGAATGTAGATCTCTAATTTTTCGTCTAATTGTTTTTGGTCTTCGTTCAATAATTTATCGTAGTTCTGCAAACGCGCTTTTTGTTTGGTTTGACGTCCTTTAGCACCTTGGCGAACCCAATCCAACTCACGTTCTAAGGTTTTTCTACGCTTAGATGCTACTTTTTCTTCCTGAGCCAAACGGTTTGATTTTTGGTCTAACCAAGAAGAGTAATTTCCTTTCCATGGAATACCTTCTCCTCTATCCAATTCTAAAATCCAACCCGCTACATTATCTAAGAAATAACGGTCGTGTGTCACTGCAATTACAGTTCCTGCATATTGTGCCAAATGTTGTTCTAACCAAAGTACACTTTCGGCATCCAAGTGGTTTGTTGGCTCATCCAAAAGCAATACGTCAGGTTGTTGTAATAACAAACGACATAAAGCCACTCGGCGGCGCTCTCCTCCTGATAAATTTTTAATAGGTGTATCGCCTTCTGGAGTGCGCAACGCATCCATGGCAATTTCTAATTTAGTATCAATCTCCCAAGCTCCTAAAGCATCAATTTTATCTTGTAATGCCGCTTGACGATCCATTAATTTATCCATTTTATCTTGATCTTCATAATTTTCTGGAAGACCAAATAAATCATTAATTTGATTGTATTCTTCTAAAACAGCCATCGTTTCAGCAACTCCTTCACGAACAATTTCAATTACCGTTTTAGAATCGTCTAATTGTGGTTCTTGTTCCAAATAACCAACGGTATATCCTGGAGCAAAAACAACATCTCCCTGGTAATTTTTATCTACTCCTGCTATAATTTTTAAGAGCGAAGATTTACCAGAACCATTCAATCCTAGAATACCGATTTTGGCACCATAAAAGAAACTTAAATAAATATCTTTTAATACTTGTTTGTTGCTGCTTGAATACGTCTTACTCAATTTGGACATTGAGAATATTACTTTCTTATCGTCTGACATATAGTTTGTTTTTATTTTAAAATTTGATGTAGCTACAAAGATAGTTTTAAATAAAAACAATACAATAACTGTGGTTGAAATTATTAGGTTTTATACCGATTATCGACTTTTTAGGTCGATTATAGATAAAACATATTGCTTTATTATGCTTGTTTGTAGTTTTATTCACATCAAAATTCTTGAGCTATGAAAAACATCCGAACCATTGATTTATTTGATTTCAATTTAGAAAAAGGGAAACAACTAGAACATATTACGCTATCGTATGAAGTTGTTGGACAACTCCTTGGCACTGCTCCTATCATTATTGTAAATCATTCGTTAACAGGCAATGCTACTGTTAGCGGACGATACGGATGGTGGAATGGTTTAATTGGCGAAAACAAAACGATTGACACTGCCACTTATACTATTCTATCGTTTAATATTCCAGGAAATGGATTTGAAGATGATTACGAGGCTTTAATCCCTAATTATCGAGATTTTACAATTCGTGATATTGCATCTATTTTTTGGGAAGGTCTTTTCCAACTAAAAATTAAAAATGTATTTGCCGTTATTGGAGGTAGTCTAGGAGGAGCTATTGCTTGGGAAATGGCCGCATTGCAGCCCAACCGAATTGAAAATCTAATCCCAATTGCAACAGATTGGAAAGCCACTGATAAAGTAATCGCCAATGTTTTGATTCAGGATCAAATTTTGAATAATTCGGAAGATCCAATTGTAGATGCGCGTTACTTTGCTAATTTACGTTATAGAAATCAAGAATATGTAAATCAGATTTTTAAGAGAACTAATTTAGAAATCAGTTCAATAACACCAATTGAAAAATGTGTATTTACTAATAATAAGTACCAAATTGCTGGATATCGATTGATGAATTTTTTACTCTTAAGTAATGATTTAACTCGTAATAGAAGGGATTTTTTATCAATTGCTAATACCATAAAAGCCAATATTCATCTCATTGGAATTGACGCTTACGGATTATTCTCTGCCGATGAAAATAGAATTACGTTTTTAAAACTGAGAAAGATTAAACCCAATGTTTTTTATCACGAAATTGAATCTAGCTTTGGTCACGATGCTTATTTAAAAGAAACAGAACGTATCGCATTTCTATTAAAACCTATTTTCAAATCCAAAAAAATAATCATTAGAAATAAATTCAACTATACTATGGGAAATTATTTTATGAATACGTAACCATTGGTATATTCTACAATTCAAGCCCCCTAAAATTCTTCTTTTGCAAATAATTATCATCCCATATTTATTTGTTCAACTTACTCTTTTCCTAAATAATTCAGTAGTATAATCTAATGAATTTGATAGAAATAGCATTATCCATTTGTTCAAATAAATAGTAATAATTAAATCAAAAAAAATGAAAAAAGTAGTAAACATTGCATCATTTGCAATAATCGTATTCGCAGGATCAGTAGCATCAGCACAAATCGCAACAGGGAAATCAGCTTCAACCACTTTAAATGTCAATTTAGACAATGCTTACGACATTCAAGTAGGACAAAGCAGTGTTTCAATTGACATGAAAACACCAAACCATTTCCAACAAGGAAACGACTCCGGTAAGCAGACAGGACATGTTGTAGTAAGCTCAAATACGGGTTACGAAGTTAAAGTGGCTGCCGAAACAGAGCTTTTAAATAACGGAACAGCCATTCCTGTGAGCACCGTTACTGTAACCCCAACATTAGGAGCCTACAAAGGTGCCGGTACAGCTCCCACTGTTGCAGATGTAACTTTAACTCAGAATGCATTAGCAGTAGGTACTGAAAAAACAATTATCGCAAAAAATTCAGGGGAAACCAAACGAGAATATGACGTAGTGTATGCTATTTCGGCAGAACAAGCCAATCAATATCTAAATAAAACTACAGGAGTATATTCTACTAAAGTTACTTATTCTTTATATGCCAAATAGCCAATAGTAATCTTAGTCCAAAAAGCATCGACTCCGGTTGATGCTTTTTTTAGCGCTATTAAATCCTAATTACTATGAAAAAACACACTCTTTTAATGACCTTGATACTAGTTCCAATACTTGTTGCAGGGCAAATAAAAACGGCTCAAACACAAGTAAATGTAATTATTGCTCAAGCTCAAAGCATCAGTATAACACAGCCTTCTGTAGATATCCAGTTAACACAAATGGCACACTATGTATCAGGAAATACTTCTGGTGTGCAAACCAATCATATTAACGTAGGTTCTACTACTAACTATCAAATAAGTGTACGAACTGAATCTGATTATTTATCATTTAATGGCGGAAATAGTGCTATTCCAGTAAGCACAATTGCTTTACAAGCTACTATGGGCTCTGATCTCACAGGAAGTAATACGCCTGCTTCGCTAACCACAATAATTACTCCTTCAGTAACATTAAGTAGTACAGATACTATAGTTATTAAAAATGCCGTAGCAGAAGGTGCAAGAGGGTATAATGTAACCTATGCAATTCCGGCAACTAAAACATCGTATTATTTAAACAAACCTACAGGAACTTATAGCACAACCGTTATCTATACCCTTGCTTCTCAATAATTTTAAATCTATAAAATAATGAAACAACTATTCTTAACGCTATTTCTAATTCTCACCATTCCTTTAGCTTGGTCTCAAGCAGGAATTTCTGTCACTCCAGGACGATTGTATTATAAATTAGGTCTTGGCGAAGCTAGTTCGCAAATCATAAAATTAATGAATCCTAATGATACTGAACTGGAAATCGGGGTTTCTTTTAGTGATTGGAATTATGAAAATTCAGGAGCCAATCATATTTTGGAATCAAACAGTTTACCAAATTCTTGTGTGAATTGGATTCAAGTTTTGCCTTCGTCTTATTTTGTTATCCAACCTGGCGAAACCAAAGAAGTTGAAATTTTATTTAAAGTACCTAATGATGCAAATACGGCAATCCCTGTTCACAATGCGATGGTTTTCTTTACCCAATTGAATCCTGGTCAAGCCAAAGACGAAAGTGGTGCCGCTATTCAAGTTACAGTGAGAATGGGCGTTAAAATTTATCACAGTTTTACCCAAAAGACAGAACCGTTAATTGAAATAGCCGATTTTAAAAATTATACAGATACTGATAAAAATAAATTTGTCAGACTTCAAATTGCAAATACTAGTACTATTTGGACTGATGGTAAAATAAAATGGGAATTATTCAATAATGCTACAGGAAAAAAGAGAAGCTTAAACGAAACTGATTTTTTTACACTTCCAAACGATGTACGAGAATTAAATTTTCTATTACCTAAAGATTTAGAAAAAGGGAAATATACCATTTCAGCCCAACTATCTTATGGAGAAACAGATGTCATAAAAGTGGCCGAATTAGAATTAGAAATATGAAAAAATTAATAGTAATTGTACTTCTTACAAACTTAAATATAGGAAAAGCGCAAAACAGTATTTCAGCCTATTGCAACGAACAACCTGTGTTTAACACTTTGAATGAACTGAATGTTGGTAAATCACAAGTTAACCAAGTCAATGTTAGTATTCAAAGACAAACAGGTCAGAATAGTTTGAGTAATTGGAAATTGACTGTTCGTTTACTTCAAGATTATACTTATTTAAACAAGACTATTGGAGCACAATATTCAGCTTTACAATACAATACCCAAACTAATTCTAGTGACAATACAAGCTTAATCAATTTTGGCTCAAGCCCTTTTGTTTTAAGTAAATTTAGCGAAACTGTTTTGATAAATAGCACCATTTCTTTAAAAGGAATGGTAAATAGAATGTTCAGTTTCAATTTGAATGTTCAAGGAGGAAACCAACTATTAAGTGTGCCAAACGGCTCCTATCAATCAGCATACGAATTTAAATTATACGAAGTAAAAGGAAATAGTGATGTCCTAATAAGTTCCTATACGACTACATTAGGAAACAGTGCGGGTTTTACAATCAATTATAGTGGAAATGTAGCCAATAATACTATTGCCCTTCAAAACGGTGCTGACCAATTCAATTTAGCATTTGCTAATGCAGCTGATTTTGTTACAGGAAAATCGAATACCGTAACCAAAGGATTAAAAGTTACTTCCGATTCTAATTATCAGCTTTCTGTAAAAGCCGCTAATTCTTTTCTAACTTCTGCTACAACATCTACCACGTTACCTGTTTCTATTTTAAAAGTAGGATTAGCAACAAGCACTTCAATTAGTGGATTAACGATTTATTCTCCGCTAACCTTAAGTGCTTCGGACCAAATTATAGCCATTCGAACAGCATGGATTCCTACTATCGAATATGATTTAACCTTTTCAATACTACCCAATACTTTAGGTATGAACCTACCCTCTGCTACCTATTCTACTTTCGTTTATTTTGTCTTGACCCCAAATTAAAATTCATACAATGCGTTTCATACTATTCATTTTAACATTCTGTTTTTCAATAAATTTTATTGAAGCTCAAACAAATAGAGTTGTCATTTCGCTAATGGAAAGCAAAGATAAATCTAATGAAAATACTATGGTTAATGCAGTCGTAGAACTAAAAAACATTTCAAACACAACTATTGAAGGAAATCTAGAAATTGAAAGTACTACAGAAAATTTATATGTGCTACAGCGCAAACCCAAAACCATTCTCCTACATCCTAACGAAAATTTGTATGTTCCTATTAAAGCGCTCATCTCTAAAAACGCTTCCTCAGAAAGTGCAACCAACTTAGAGGCTCATTTCACATTTTCTAATTCAACTATTAAAATCAGTAGCAGTTTACCTATAATAATCGAAAAAAAGCGATTGGTAAAAATGGCAATACAACAAACGAATTTACTTTATGAACATATTGGTGATAGTTTACAAATACCCATACGTATTTTGAACGAAGGAAATACTACTCAAACCATAACAATTCTGATTAATTATCCCGAATTTGTAACTAAAAACAGGATTGAGAATGCCACAATGATACTCAAAGCCAATACTGATTCTTTGGTTATTTTTAAAAAAGAAATTACAAGAGAGATACTCAAACAAGAGGAGTTCTCAATTGCAATTCGTTCTTTATACGAAAATGGAGACATTATAGGTATTGCAAATGTTAGGGCAAATCCAATCAAACAGAGTCGACGCTTTATACCTGAATTTGTAGCCGATTATTCCAATCCATTTAATCCAGTTAATCAAATTACTGCAAGTCAACAATTCAATAATACCAACCAAAATGTAACAGCACTCTATGCTAATACACAAACTAAAATTAACGCTGGAATCGTATATACCAATCTCGATTTAAACTGGTGGGAACAATCCAATCAGACATTTATGAGAAATACTTGGATTGGTTACAAAGAAAAAAAAATCGGTTTTCAATTGGGTAACGTGTCTAAATTTGAAGATTTAAATTTGGTTGGAAGAGGTATCGAAACTTTCTATAAAACAACCGCTAATAGCAAAATAGAAGCTGGTGTTTTAGAAAAATCATACTCCGTCATTGACTTTTCAACACCGTCTACAGGTCAATCAGCTTGGGTCAGTTTTACAAGTAAAGATGGCTGGGATAAAGGTTCAAAAACTGCAATTTTATTTGACACAGACAGCAATGAATCCATACAAAAGGGAATTGTCTCTACTCGATTTTCTATTATTCAAAAAAATAATTTTTCTCTACAATCGGGTGCAGCATTAAGTAGCCTTTATTCTAGTGAAAATTTGAATCAAAAGTTAGGAGCTGCCGCAGAAATCAATTTTCACGGAAAAACTACCCATTTATTTTATACTAGTTTGAATTATTTTAGTTCAGGATACTTTGCAGGAATACGGAGCGGAGCATTAAACTTGAATGAAAGTATCAATATAAATTTGGAGAAAATTACTTTATGGGTGAATGCTAATCATTTTTCATTTGCACCAAAATCAATTAAAAATACCGCTTATTATCCAAATGAATTTTCAAACACTCAGTTAAGTACAGGAATTTCTAAACGATTTGCATCTTTATTTGTATCCCTTTCATTAACCTCTATTTCAGAAAAACGAACAGAGCAGCCTATTGGCATTACCTCTCTTCAAGATTTCAAAATGAATTCAAATCGAATTACCGTTGGCGGAAATTATTTTAGATATAACCAAAGTATCAATCTAAGTATCGAAGGAGGACTGTTTAATACCAATTTAGAACCCAAACAGCAAGTTCATTTTAAAACCAATTTAAATTATTCTTGGAAATTTTTCAATTTAACTGGGTACTACCAATACAATAATTTTTATCTCAGTGAGATTATCGCTTCCCAACAAAAAACCGAAAAACCATATTATAATTGCATTATAGCTCCAACTATTCAACTGAATTTATGGAATAAAAAACTACATTTTAGAACAGGAGTAATGTATTCCACAAATAATATGATTTCAAATACAGTTCAATTGAATAACCGAATTGATTTTGATTGGGACAAAAATTGTAATTTTTTTATAACAAATTTCTATAGTGATTATTCAAATAGCTTTACACCGGTAAGTACAATTCAATTTGGATTAACGAAACGTTTTAATCCCATCCAAATTGATGTAACTAAGAATAATTTAGAACTGTATTTATTTTATGACATCACAGAAAACGGAACTTTAGACCCTAAAAATAAACCTGCTGGCAACCAACTAGTACTTATAAATAACAAGGCCTTTAAAACAAATGAACAAGGCATTATAAAATACACAAAAATACCGTCTGGATACTATGAAATCAAACCATTAACCTCTAATGAATGGCACGCTCCACAACAAAAAATTAAAATCGAAAAATCTACTAAAATAGCTATTGGTTTAAGTAAAACAAGTACTATCAAAGGAAGTGTACACTATGTATTAACCGAAAATTCGTTTCCAATCAATACAAAAATTGCGGGCTTATTAATTACACTTACAGATGCAACAGGAACTGTTTATTATACTAAAACAGATGATACAGGAAAATTTGTTTTTTATGTTCCAAAAAACAACTACACGATAACACTTGAAAAATCAGGTCTTTCGAACTATGTAACCATTGTACCTAACAATGTTACTATACAAGCAACGCCTGAAACAATAACCGAAACAAACTTTGAATTACAAGTAAAAGAAAAAAGAATTGAAACTAAAAAATTTGGCCCTAAACCATCCAAATAGAAAACTATACTCTACCTTTCAAAGCATTAAAAACCCAAGCATTGGCTAAAAAACCAACACCAACGGCTGCAAATCCCCAACCTGCAACATCGTCATATCTAAAAGCGCCAAGGCCTATTAGCAAAAGTCCCATTACAATCATTAGTAAAGTTGCCCATCCTAAAATGGTATTTTTATTCATTCCCATAACTTGTGGTATTTTTTTGGTGGTACTATCTAAATTTAGTACTAATTAAATATTTTATACAGCATTTCTTTTAACAAATCTGACTGCGACATTGTAGCTCCTACCCCTTTACTCTTTACGTCAACATCCCTCAAAGAGGCGATAATTTGGCTCACTTTTTTCATTGGATAATTTTTCAAAGCCACATCATAATCTTTCAAAAAATAAGGACTCACTCCTAAAGCTGCCGCTACTTTTGAAGGATTTCTATCTTTCAATCCGTGGTATTTCAATATCTTAACAAAAAAACCAAATACGATACCTGTAGTTACGACTAGAGGATTCGCTTTTGGATTTTCCGAAAAGTAGTGAGCAATATGAAATGCCTTAGCCTGATTTCTTGATCCTAAAGCATTTAGCAACTCAAAATTATTGAAGTCTTTACTAAATCCTATATTCTCTTCAATATGTTGCGGAGTTATTGTACTACCCACCGGAAGTATAATTTGTAGTTTCTCCAATTCATTATTAATTTTACTCAAATCGGTTCCTAAAAACTCCACAAGCATTGCCGTGGCTTTAGGTTCAATAGAATATTTTTTACCGGCTAAAACGCGTTTAATCCAATCCCCAACTTGATTCTCATATAGTTTTTTACTTTCGTAAACAATCCCTTTTTGCGCTAATAATTTGGTTGCTTTTTTTCGTTTGTCTAATGTTTTGTATTTGTAACAAAAAACCAAGACAGTAGATTCCATTGGATTTTCTACATAACTCTCTATTTTATCAATCGTTCGGGACAATTCTTGAGCTTCTTTCACGATAACTACTTGGCGTTCTGCCATCATTGGGTAGCGTTTGGCAGTCGAAACAATATCATCAATGGTAACATCACGACCGTACAAAACCGTTTGATTGAAACCTTTTTCTTCTTCTGAAAGGACATTTTGTTCAATAAAATCAGATAGTTTATCGATATAATACGGCTCCTCTCCCATCAAAAAATAAATAGGTTTGATGTTTCCCGCTTTAATATCATTTACAATTTTTACTACTTCGTCCACAAAAAGTTGTTTTGGTTATGCGTTTATTCGGAAAATTGAAATTTAAAATAGTAATTTTGGAGCATGCAACAATTGAATTTCTCTTCCTATTCTTTCCGTTTCAAAAATAGCGAAAATAAAGTGTCTATTTTTGATCCCATCAGGAAAAAATTTATAATTCTTACTCCCGAAGAATGGGTGCGCCAACACGTTGTTCAATTTTTGATTGCAGAAAAAAACTTTCCAATAGCATTGATTAATGTAGAAAAAGTTTTAAAAGTCAACGGATTGCGAAAAAGATACGATATTGTGGTGTACAATTCAGATGGTTCAATATTTTTATTAATCGAATGTAAAGCACCCCAAATTTCTATTTCACAAACTACTTTTGACCAAATTGCTCAATATAACATGACCTTGAAATCAAATTATTTAATGGTTACAAATGGATTGAATCATTACTTTTGCCAAATGGATTTTGAAAATGAGAAGTACCAATTTTTACCTGAATTGCCCAACTATCAATCAATCGGAATATAAATGAAAATAGCAGTTGTCATACTCAATTGGAACGGAAAACAATTGTTAGAGCAATTTTTACCTTCTGTGGTTCAGTTTTCCAAAGAAGCTACGGTTTATGTTGCTGACAATGCTTCGACAGATGATTCTGTAGCCTTTGTTACAGCACATTTCCCAACGGTTTCCATTGTGATTAATCCTACCAATACGGGGTATGCAGGTGGCTATAACGAAGCGTTACAACATATTGATGCTGACATTTATGCTTTAGTCAATTCCGATATTGAGGTAACCGAAAATTGGCTAAAGCCAATAATTAACACGTTTCAAAACGAGCCTACAACTGCCATTATTCAACCGAAGATTTTAGATTTTAAGAACAAAGAGTTTTTTGAATATGCAGGAGCTGCGGGAGGGTTTATTGATCAATACGGCTATCCTTTTTGTAGAGGAAGAATCTTTGATACTTTAGAAAAAGACAACGGACAATACGATTCTAACCAAGAAATCTTCTGGGCTTCGGGGGCTTGTTTCTTTATTAGAAGTGCCGTTTACAAAGAATTAGAAGGGTTTGATACTTCCTTTTTTGCACACCAAGAAGAAATCGATTTGTGTTGGAGAGCAATTAACAAGGGATATGCTATCAAATATGCATTTGAGTCAAAAGTGTATCATGTAGGAGGTGCTACTTTACAACAAGGCAACCCCAAGAAAACAGAATTAAATTTTAGGAATTCATTGTTGATGCTCACTAAAAATGTACCCGAAAAAGACTTGTATCGAATACTCTTTATCCGAATGATATTAGACGGAATAGCAGGAATTCAGTTTGTAGTACAAGGAAAAGTAAAACACTTTTTGGCTATTCTAAAAGCACACGTTGCATTTTACACACGCTTCTCAGAAAATTATGCCAAACGAAGTAATTTTCAACAAAAAGAATACTATATCGTAAAAAGTATCGTTTATAATTATTTTGTAAAGAAAATTCGTTTTTTTAACGATTTAATTACGCTCAAATAAATTATAAAAACTAAATTTGCTATCAATTATTTAATCCAATAAAAACAATCAATTATGAAAAAAGTTGTAATTGCTTTATCTGTTTTAGCTCTTTTAAGTTCTTGTGTTTCTAAAAAGAAATATGCTGAACTTGAAGCCAAAAACAAAGAAACTCAAGATTTATTAAACACTTGTACTGTAAAATTAAATTCTTGTTTAGAAGAAAAAGCAGCCTTATCTGCTACTGCTATCGCTTTAAAAGATCAAAATAAAAATTTAATAGAGACTTCTAAAGAAATGGCCGTTTTATCAAGTAAAGGGGCTCAAAATATTGAAAAAGCATTAGAATCTATCAAAGAAAAAGATTTGAAAATTAGCAGAATGCAAGATGCTTTAACTAAAAAAGATAGTGTTACTTTAGCTGTTGTAACTAGTTTAAAAAGTGCTGTTGGATTATCAGACCCAGATATTGAAATCAATGTTGAAAAAGGAGTGGTTTTCATTTCTATTGCTGACAAACTATTATTCAAAAGCGGTAGCTATGAAGTGACTGACAGAGCTAAAGGTGTATTAGCTAAAGTAGCTAAAGTAGTAAATGATAAACCTGATTTTGAATGCATGGTAGAAGGACATACCGATAATGTTCCTTATGCAGGAAGTGGAATTTTACTGGACAACTGGGATTTAAGTGTAAAACGTTCTACATCTATTATTCGTGTATTAACAAATCAATTAGGAGTTAAACCTTCTCAATTGATTGCTGCAGGTAGAAGTTCTTATGTGCCATTAGTAGACAATAATTCTGCTGAAAACAGAGCTCGCAATAGAAGAACTCGTATTGTTGTATTACCTAAAATTGACCAATTCTATGAAATGGTTGAAAAAGAAATGAAGAAACAACAAAAATAAAACCTGTTTCTCCATATAAAAAAAACGTCTTGAAATTCAAGACGTTTTTTTTATGTAAAATTTTAAAATACAATTAATTATACAAACTAATCTAAAGTATATCTATATCTCCTTTTCCTTCTCTGACAACTATCGGTTCGTGACCAGATAAATCAATTATAGTCGAAGCTGTATTGTCTCCATAACCCCCATCAATTACCATATCAACACGATTTTGCCATTTCTCAAAAATCAATTCGGGATCAGTGGTGTATTCAATCACATCATCTTCATCGTGAATGGATGTTGAAACAATGGGGTTTCCTAATTGCCTAACGATTTCTAACGCAATAGCATTGTCTGGCACACGAATCCCAACGGTAGTTTTCTTTTTAAATTCCTTTGGTAAATTTGTACTTCCGGGTAAAATAAACGTGTATGGTCCTGGTAAAGCTCTTTTTAAAATTTTAAATGTAGCAGTATCTATTTGCTTTACATAATCAGATAAGTTACTCAAATCGTGACAAATAAAAGAAAAATTAGCTTTCTCTAGTTTCACACCTTTGATTCGGGCAATGCGTTCCAGTGCCTTGGTATTCGTAATATCACAACCCAATCCATAGACCGTATCTGTAGGATAGATTACTAAACCTCCTTCTTTCAATACCTTCACTACTTTGGCAATAGCCGACTCGCTCGGTTTATCAGGGTATATTTTTATAAATTCAGCCATAGTTTATGTTTTTATTTTGACACTTCGAGTGATTTTAACCAATAACCTCCAACTTTGCAAAACGCAATAATAATTTCTTGATACCGCCCACTTCAAAACGAATTTCTGCTTTTCTATCAGCACCAACCCCTTCCATATTGATGACTTCTCCTTTACCAAAACGCTCGTGCATCACGATATTTCCTGCTACTAATTTATTGTCAAACAAATTAGCATTCCCAGAAGATGGTGCATTTCCTGCTACAGGTTTCAATCGTCTAATAGGGTTGTCTGGTTTGGGTTGGTTGTCGGTAATGTATTTTGGCGGAGTTCCAGAAATAGGTTTCGCCAAACGTAATTTAGATTTGTCTACATCACCAAAAATATCACTATCAATCATTGGTTTGTAACGATAATTCGATTCGGATGGCGTTAAATATTCTAAATATTGTCCATCGATTTCTTCGATAAAACGAGAAGGTTCACTATCGGTTAATTTTCCCCAACGGTAACGCGATTGCGCATAAGTCAAATAGGCTTGATGTTCGGCACGAGTTAAAGCCACATAAAACAAACGTCGTTCTTCTTCGAGTTCAGAACGCGTACTCATACTCATCGCACTAGGAAACAAATCTTCTTCCATTCCCACCACAAAAACGTGTGGAAACTCGAGTCCTTTTGCTAAGTGAATTGTCATCAAGGCTACGCGGTCTTCATCACTTGTGTCTTTATCCAAATCAGTCGCCAAAGCCACATCTTCTAAAAATTCAGACAAAGCACCACGGGCGCCATCAATTTCTTTTTGTCCTTCGGTAAAATCCTTGATACCGTTGAGTAATTCCTCAATATTTTGAATTTTAGCCATTCCTTCTGGCGTGGCATCTTTTTTTAATTCCTGTACCAAACCTGTTTTTTTGGCCACATGATCTGTGATGTAAAATGCATCTTGGTTTTCATTAATAATCTGAAAACTCTTGATCATGTTCACAAAATCTGTTAACTTTTGCTTGGTTCCCGCATTTAATTTCAGGTCAATTTTATCAATGTTTTGCATCACTTCAAAAATCGAACGTTTGTAATGATTGGCAGCAATCGTCAACTTCTCGACCGTGGTATCCCCTATTCCTCTAGCAGGATAATTAATCACACGAATCAAGGCTTCTTCATCCTTTGGATTGATAACCAATCGCAAATAACACAAAACGTCTTTGATTTCTTTTCTTTGGTAAAACGAAAGCCCTCCATAAATTCGGTACGGAATATCACGTTTGCGCAACGCATCTTCCATAGCACGTGATTGGGCGTTGGTACGATACAAAATAGCAAATTGACCGTTCATCATTTGGTTTTGCATCTTTTGTTCAAAAATCGTACTAGCTACAAAACGACCTTCTTCGGCATCCGTTAAACTGCGGTGTACTTTTATTTTGGGACCAAAATCATTGGCAGTCCAAACAATCTTATCCAGTTTAGTTTTATTCTTATCAATAATCGTATTGGCAGCCTCCACAATATTTCGGGTCGAACGGTAATTTTGTTCCAAACGGAAGGTTTTTACATTGTCATAATCCTTTTGGAAATTCAAAATATTGTTGATATTGGCACCACGGAAGGCATAAATACTTTGCGCATCATCACCCACCACACAAATGTTTTGAAATTTATCTGACAAAGCACGAACAATCAAATATTGAGAATGATTGGTATCTTGGTACTCATCTACCAAAATATAACGGAAACGATTCTGATATTTGGCTAATATTTCTGGGAAACGAGTCAGTAACTCATTGGTTTTTAGCAATAAATCATCGAAATCCATCGCCCCTGCTTTGAAACAACGCTCAACATAGTTTTGGTAAATTTCGCCCAAACGCGGTTTTTTAGACATCGCATCGGCTTCTTGTAATTCGGGATTATTGAAATAGGCTTTTACCGTAATCAAACTGTTTTTATAGGTAGAAATACGGCTTAACACCTGTTTGGGTTTGTAAATATCACGATCCAATTGCATTTCTTTAATAATGGCCGAAATCAAACGAACTGAATCTTGCGAATCGTAAATCGTAAAATTAGACGGGTAGCCTAAATGCTCTGCCTCCGAACGCAAAATACGAGCAAAAACCGAGTGAAAAGTTCCCATCCAAAGATTCTTTGCCTCAGAAGCGCCAACGATAGACGCAATACGGTTTTTCATTTCGCGTGCGGCTTTATTGGTAAACGTCAACGACAAAATGTTAAACGAATCCACGCCCTGACTCATCAAATAAGCAATTCGAATGGTCAATACTCGGGTTTTGCCCGAACCGGCACCGGCAATGATAATCATTGGTCCGTCTTTTTGAAGGACTGGTTCGCGTTGCGCTTCGTTCAATTGATCAATATACTGCTGCATTTGGAATAGTAATTATGGAAAGCAAAAATAAGGATTAGCAATGTATTAATGTAACAATTAGAAAATTAAAATTGATTTAAAAGTTTTTTTTACCACATAGAAACATAGCCTCTAAATTATGGTAAAAGAAAGAGTTAGAAGTTTCACTATTCTCATAGCTATGTGAAAAATAAAATTGTTTCTAAACGTTCTTTTGAGAGTTCTTCAATCTATGTTTCTATGTGGTTAGAATTGTTATAATTACAAATTCATTACTATTGAATTTTACTTAAAAAACACATCGTACCCAAAACGAATTAGAGTTCCAATTACCACAATCAAAAAGAAGATTCGGATAAAACGATTCCCTTTGTTAATGGCTAGTTTAGCTCCTAGAAAACCACCCAAAGCATTGCTAAACGCCATGGGTACAGCAATAGCCCAAATGATTTTTCCTTTGATAAAAAACAAACAAATGGAACCAAAATTAGTAGCCAAATTAACCATTTTAGCATTTGCGGAAGCATGTAAAAAATCAAATCCCATCAAGGCAATAAATGCTACCACCAAAAAACTTCCTGTTCCAGGTCCGATAAAACCGTCGTATAATCCCACCACAAAACTAATGCTCACAGCATTAATAAGCTGTCTTTGAGGGGAACTATTCTTTTCAATTTGTTGCCCAAAATTTTTCTTGGCATAGGTATAGATTACTAAAAAAGAGAGCACGACCAACAAAATAGGCTTCATAAAATCATTGCTTACATAAGTTAATAAAGTCGAACCTAAAAATGCTGACGGAAAGGCTAAAAGCATCATAATGGAGAGCAATTTCCAGTTCATATCTACTTTTTTGAGGTACTGGTAGGCCGCAAACGAAGTACCACTAAAAGCCGGAATCTTCAAACTTCCCACCACAGTAGATACAGGTAAATTTGGCAATAAAATCAATCCCATTGGGGTTTGAATTAAACCTCCGCCTCCAACAACAGCATCAATAAATCCTGCAAAAAAAGCAGCCAAACAAAGTAAAACAATGATATAATTTTCCATAAAAGAGGTAATTCCAAACTGTTTTAATATCTATTTTTCGTCACTTCGAGTGATTTAAAATAGGAATGCGATAGCTTTACTATTTTAAATTGTATCGAGAAGCTTATGACTATTTTAAAGGTTCTCAATACATTTTTTGTTATGCTTCACTCCACAAAAAACACTCGAACTGACGTGATAGAAAGTAATGCTTACGCAATAAAATATTACGTTACATGATCAAAAAGCGTATTTTTGTGTTTCAAAAATAGAAAAAAACAAATGGAAACAGCCAAAATACTTGAAATCCTTGGATATACATTGCCTTCTTTAGTAACGGGTGGCGTTGCTTATTTTTTATTTGACAACTATTTCAAAGACCAAGAGAAAATTCGACGTTGGTTATTGCAAAAAGAAAACAAAAAAGATACCCTGCCTTTGCGTCTTCAAGCCTACGAAAGGCTAAGCTTGTTAATGGAACGCATCAATCCAAGTCAAGTAGTAGTGCGAAACACTCCACTTAGCAACGATAAAAAAGAATATGAGAATTTCATCATTGACCAAATCCAACAAGAATTTGAACACAATTTAAGCCAACAAATTTATGTGTCTAGCGAATGTTGGTCTATTATTCAAACGGCTAAAAATGCAACTATCCAAATGATACGCATTGCGGGTCAAAATGAAAAAGTACAAACTGCCGCTGATTTGAGAGAATTTATAGTAAGTAGTTTAGTAGATAAAGCCTCGCCTACTTATGCCGCTTTGGACTTGATTAAACAAGAAGTGGGACAGTTGTGGTAATGGCATTGTTATTCTAGCTCCTCATACATTGCTAACAACTGCGTTACCGTATTCCAATTTCGAATGGTAGCCGTCACATTTAGTTTTTTCTCAATGTATTTTTGGTCTAGTCTGGTTTTTCCTGCACCAACGGCATATTTAATGTAAATTTTGTTGGTATCAATATGCGCTTGATCTGGTTTGACCTGACTCATTTTTAAATCATTAATGGCCTCATTTCGCAAAGCCATCGACACAAAAGCCACATAGAGTTTTTTGGTATCCAAATCGGTTTCTTTCAAATACGGATTGTTGGCCAAACAGGCTTCTAAATCAGTTTTAGCAATGACCACCACAGGTACTTCGTGACCAAATGCTTTGAAAATTTCTTGTTTGATAAGAAAACCTACTTTGGCTGGATTTTCTTCTTCTGTCGTCACAAACACATTCCCAGATTGAATGTAGGTGGTTACGTTTTGAAAACCACAATTTTCCAAAGTCGTTTTTAACGTTTCCATTTTAATTATGTTATGTCCAGAAACATTGATGCCGCGAAGTAATGCAAGATGGGTTGTCATTATAATTTACGATTTAGGATTTACGATATGCGAAGTACGATTTATTGAATTAAGACTTTAATGACTACCTTCTTCACTTCCGAAGGAGATCTTACTTGAACACAAGGTTGGTGTATGTCATCTGGGAAGAAAATAGTAAACATTCCTTGCTTCACTAGCACCAACGAAGTGTCTCCTTCATAAAAGATATAATCTCTCTCCGGATTTTGTTCTATAACTACCTGATTATTTTTTGTGGTAACTCCCATCAATTCCTCTCCGCGAATCATGTATTGAATATCAATATATCTTTGATGACTTTCTAATTTACATTCATTCAAGGGTTTAGTTGGGTATTCTTGTACCAAAGCAAAAATTGTATCGCCTTCTATATCATGTCTTCCTGAGGTAATGGCATCTAAATCGGTGTTGCGTAAAAAGGCAAAACCTTTGGCTATTCTTTCGTTTATGGAGCTGTACAACTCGTAATTGTCTAGAGTATCGAGAATCATTTTGTAGATTTAATTTTTTCCAAATATATCATTTTCAAACGCCATTTTCTATTTTCCCAACAAAAAACTATCTTCGCAGTATGCAGCAAAATCTTCTACAAACTCCAATAGAATACCTTAAAGGCGTTGGTCCCCATCGGGGCGAACTCTTGCGCAAGGAATTGGGGATTCACAAGTACGGAGATTTAGTCAATTTCTTCCCTAATCGCTACATCGACAGAACGCGGTATTACAAAATTAACGAGTTGCAAAACACTGCCTCTGAAGTCCAAATCATTGGCAAAATCATCCATATTAAAACGGTGGAATTTGGCAAAAACAAAAAACGTCTCGTTGCTACTTTTGTGGATGACACAGGCCAAATGGAATTGGTTTGGTTCCAAGGTCATAAATGGATTCGGGAAAGTTTGAAACTCAATGAAGTAATTGTGATTTTTGGGAAATGTACCTCATTCAATGGTACGTTCAATATGGCGCATCCTGAAATGGAATTACTGAGCGAACACCAAAAAAGCCTGCGTTCTGCCATGCAAGCCATTTACCCTTCGACAGAAACTCTGGCAAATCGCGGAATTTCGAACCGAGTTATTATCAAAATGATGCAGCAATTATTTTTGGAAACCCAAGCTTTGTTTTCAGAAACCTTACCTGATTATTTGATTAACGAATTGAAACTGATTTCTAAGAAAGCCGCCTTATTTAACATTCATTTTCCAAAAAGTTCGGAAACTTTGGCGAAAGCCCAATTCCGATTAAAGTTTGAAGAATTATTCTTTATTCAGTTGCAATTAATCACCAAAAACCTGATTCAGAAACACAAAATAAAAGGGCATCCATTTACTTCGGTAGGACATCATTTTAACGATTTTTACCAAAATCACTTGCCTTTTGAGTTAACCAATGCCCAGAAAAGAGTAATTAAAGAAATCCGCACCGATATGGGAAGTAACGCCCAAATGAATCGGTTATTACAAGGCGATGTGGGTTCTGGAAAAACCATCGTAGCCTTTATGAGTATGCTTTTAGCCATTGACAACGGTTTTCAAGCGTGCTTGATGGCGCCTACAGAAATATTAGCCAACCAACATTTTTTAGGTTTATCTGAATTGGCAAAAACCGCCAATATCAACATTCAATTACTGACAGGCTCAACTAAAACGGCTGAACGAAAAATAATTCATGAAGCATTGGAAGACGGTAGTTTACATATACTTATCGGAACCCATGCTTTATTAGAAGATAAAGTACAATTTAAAAATTTAGGACTAGCCGTAATCGATGAACAACATCGTTTTGGCGTAGAGCAACGTTCCAAATTGTGGAAGAAAAACGAAATCCCACCACACGTTTTAGTGATGACAGCCACTCCTATTCCGCGTACTTTAGCGATGAGCTTGTATGGCGATTTGGATATTTCTGTTATTGACGAATTGCCTCCAGGACGAAAACCGATTCAAACCGTGCATCGATTTGATAGTAACCGATTGAAAGTTTGGAAGTTTTTAAAAGACGAAATAGCGTTAGGAAGACAAATCTACATTGTATATCCATTGATTCAGGAATCCGAGAAAATGGACTTTAAAGATTTGATGGACGGTTACGAAAGCATTTCCCGTGATTTTCCACTACCACAGTATTCTATTTCTATCTTGCATGGAAAAATGAAACCCGCCGATAAAGATGCCGAAATGAAGTGCTTTGCCGAAGGAAAAACCAATATTATGGTCGCTACAACAGTAATTGAAGTGGGTGTTAATGTTCCCAATGCCAGCGTAATGATTATTGAAAGTGCAGAGCGTTTTGGACTCTCTCAACTGCACCAATTGCGTGGCCGTGTGGGGCGTGGTGCCGAACAAAGTTATTGTATTTTGATGACGAGTCATAAATTGAGTTCCGACAGCAAAACCCGAATGGAAACTATGGTGAGTACCAATGACGGTTTTGAAATTGCCGAAGTTGATTTAAAATTGCGAGGTCCCGGTGATTTGATGGGAACACAACAAAGCGGTGTTTTGAATCTTCAAATTGCAGATATTGTAAAAGACAGAGATATTTTGATGCTCGCCAGAAATTATGCTTTACAATTACTCAAAAACGATGCTGGAATGCACAAACCGGAACATACTACGTTACGAACCGTATTCATCGAAATGACTAAAAAGAAAAATATTTGGAATTATATTAGTTGATAGTATAAAACCTAAAATAGAATTTAAAAAATAATAACTTTAAGTTAGTCTATTATTAAATTCAATATCCTAAATTTGTGAATTGCGTTAAAATGACACTATAAATATTATTATGAAAATAAAAACTCTTATTTATTCCCTATTAATCATAGGCTTAGTTGGCTTAATTGGTTACCGAATTACAAAAAACAGCGATTCAAAAGGACCAAAAGATAAAGAAAAAGACAAACAACCTATTACAGTAAGTGGAACGGTGGTTCGCTTACAAACATTTGACAATAATTTAGCGCTTTCGGGTTCTATTGAAGCAAATGAACAAGTAGAGATTCGTTCTGAAGTGTCTGGAATTGTAAAAAACATCTATTTCCAAGAAGGTAGTACTGTGACTAAAGGCCAAGTGCTATTCAAAGTAAACGATATTGAATTGAAAGCGCAATTGGCTCAAGCCAAAACCAAAGAAAGTTTAGCGGCTGAAAATGAACGAAGAGCCAAATTATTGTTGCAAAAAGAAGCTATCAGTCAAGAAGAATACGATGTAGCACGCGCCGACTTCAAATCGGCACAAGCGCAAAGTCAATTGATTCAAGCTCAAATTGAAAAAACGTCGGTACGTGCGCCTTTTTCAGGAAAAATTGGATTGCGATCGATTTCGCCAGGAACTTATGTTACTCCTACCCTTTTGGTAGCTAAATTGGTGAATGTTGGCCAACTGAAAATCACTTTTTCTATTCCTGAAAAATATGCTTCGCAGGTGAAAAAGAATGCTACCATTACGTTCAAAGTAACAGGAGCTGAACAACAAACCTATTCGGCTAAAATTTATGCTATCGAACCCGAAGTAGAAATTGCTACCCGAACTTTAAAAGTGCGTGCTTTGGCAGATAACAAAGACGGAAAATTATTACCAGGTACATTTGCAAACGTTCAATTACCTTTGGATATCATCAAAGATGCCGTGGTTATTCCAACTGAAGCGATTATCCCAGTTCAAGACGGAAAAAAAGTATTCGTTGCTAACAAAGGAATGGCGAAAGAAGTAATGGTGGAAACAGCTACACGAACCGATGCATCTATTTTAGTACTTTCAGGTTTAAAAGCAGGAGATACTGTATTGACTTCAGGAGTAATGTCTTTGAAAGACGAAGCACCTATTATAGTTAAAGTTAAATAAAACTAATCGATTCACTTTTATTTTAAAAAACAGTAATGAGTTTATCTACTTTAAGCATAAAAAGACCCGTTTTTACTATTGTAATCAATTTGACTATTATATTATTTGGATTGATTGGGTACAGCTTTTTAGGAATCCGAGAATTCCCATCCATAGATCCTGCACAGGTTTCTATTCGCACCAATTACACCGGAGCGAATTCTGATATTATTGAGTCACAAATTACAGAACCTTTAGAAAAAGCGATTAACTCCATTGATGGAATTCGCAATGTTACTTCTTCAAGTATTCAAGGAAGTAGTAATATCACGGTCGAATTTAATTTGGACAAAAATTTAGAAGAAGCGGCTAATGACGTGCGTGACAAAGTATCTCAAGCTACTCGAAATTTGCCACAAGATATTGATGCACCTCCAGTAGTTTCTAAGGCTGACGCCAATAGTGATGCGATTATATCGATGACGATACAAAGTGATTCGAGAAACGAATTGGAATTAAGCGATTTTGCCGAAAACGTAATTGGACAACGTTTGGAAACCATTCCAGGTGTGAGTGGTATTCAAATTTGGGGACAAAAACGCTATGCAATGCGTTTGTGGATTGACCCAGTAAAATTAGCTTCTTATGGCTGTACCGTTTCTGAAGTTCGAAATGCTTTAAGCAAACAAAATGTCGAATTACCTTCAGGAAAAATCACCGGTGCAAATACTGAATTAACGGTGAGAACCATTGGAAATTTATCAAAAGCTGAAGAATTCAACAACATTATCATTCGATCAGAAGGAGAAAAAATTGTTCGTTTTAGCGATATTGGTAAAGCCGAAATTGGCCCTGAAAATGTAGAAACTAACATGACCCAATCAGGCGTTCCTTTGGTGGGCGTAGCTATTGTACCTCGTCCAGGTGCCAACTATTTGGATATTGCAACGGCGTTTTACAAAGAGTACCAACGATTCAAAAAGGATTTACCAAAAGATATTCATTTAAATATTGTAATTGACAATACCGTTTTTGTAAAACAATCTGTAATCGAAGTGGCAGAAACACTAGGGATTTCAATAATTTTGGTTATCTTAATTATTTATTTATTTTTTAGAGACTGGGCTATTGCTTTCAGACCTTTAATTGATATTCCGGTATCCTTAATTGCTACATTTTTCATCATGTGGCTGTTTGGTTTCTCTATCAATGTGTTGACCTTGCTAGCTATCGTTTTAGCCACGGGATTAGTTGTCGATGACGGAATTGTAGTTACTGAAAACATTTTCAAAAAAGTAGAAGAAGGCATGTCGCCTATTGAAGCAGCAATCAAAGGATCTAACGAAATTTTCTTTGCGGTGATTTCCATTTCCATCACTTTAGCAGCAGTATTTTTACCCGTAATTTTCTTGGAAGGATTTGTCGGGCGATTATTCCGAGAATTTGGAGTGGTTATTGGAGCTGCTGTATTGGTTTCGGCTTTTGTATCGCTTACGCTTACGCCAATGTTGAATGCCTATTTGATGAAAGGTGGAAAACAGGAAAAATCTAAATTTTACCAGCTAACCGAGCCGTATTTTCAAAAATTGAATACTGGTTACGCCAATGCTTTGGAACGTTTCATGAAAAAGAAATGGTTGAGTTTTCCAATTTTGATTGTGTGTTTTGGATTGATTTATCTGTTTTTCAACATATTAAAAAAAGAAACAGCACCTTATGACGATCGCAGCGGAATGATGATGAGTATCACCATGCCTGAAGGAGCTTCGTATGACTACACAGACCGTTTCATGCAAGAAATTTCAAGATTGATTGATGATTCTATACCCGAAAAAAAAGTAGCTTTGATAATTACTTCTCCTGGTTTTGGTGCGTCAACTGTAAATAGTGGACGTGTCAGAATTTCCTTGGTTCAACCTGAAGAACGAAAATTAAAACAAAAAGAAATTGCCGAAAAATTAACCAAATGGACTAATAATTATTCGGAAGCCAAAACGGCCATTTTAGAACAGCCTACTATCGCTGTAAATAGACGTGGAGGTTTACCCATTCAATATATTATTCAGGCTCCAAATTTTGAAAAATTACGCGAAAAAATTCCATTGTTTATGGAAGAAGCGGCTAAAAACGAAACTTTTTCTACTACCGATGTGAATTTGAAATTCAACAAGCCTGAAATCAATGTGACTATTGACAGAGAAAAAGCAGAAAGTTTAGGGATTTCCGTTCTTGATGTGGCACAAACATTACAATTATCGTTAAGTGGACAACGCTTTGGATACTTCATTCGCAATGGAAAACAGTACCAAGTGATTGGTCAATTTGAAAAAAATGACCATTCAAAACCTTTGGATTTAACTTCAATGTATGTCAAAAACAACAAAGGTGAATTAATTCAAATGGACAATGTGATTAAAATTGAAGAACAAAGTAATCCTCCTCAATTGTACCATAATAATAGGTATATGTCGGCTACCGTTTCTGCTGGATTAGCTCCTGGTAAAAGTATTAGTGACGGAATCGAAGCGATGAACGAAATCAAAGCCAAAGTTTTGGACGACACTTTCACTACTGATTTAGGTGGAGAATCTAGAGATTTTGTAGAAAGTAGCTCTAACACTTCGTTTGCTTTCGGGTTAGCCTTACTATTAATATTTCTGATTCTTGCCGCGCAATTTGAAAGTTTTGTTGACCCATTTATTATTATTTTAACAGTACCAATGGCTGTCGCCGGAGCTTTATTTTCTTTATGGTTGTTCAATCAAACTTGGAATATCTTTAGCCAAATTGGAACCATCATGTTAATTGGTTTAGTAACCAAAAACGGAATTTTAATTGTCGAATTTGCCAATCAATTACGCGAGCAAGGAAAACCAAAACTAGAAGCCATTTTGGAAGCTTCAGAAGCGCGTTTACGCCCTATCTTAATGACCAGTTTAGCCATTGCTTTAGGAGCTTTACCAATTGCTTTATCGCTTGGAGCGGCTTCTAACAGTCGTATCGGTATGGGAGTTGTTATCGTTGGCGGAACCGTTTTCTCTTTAGTTTTAACTTTATTTGTTATTCCAGCCTTATACCTCATGTGGTCAAAAGCCAGAAAACATTATCCTGAATTTGATCATATTAACGAATATGAACAAGAAAGTAAATAAGTATGACACACTATAAATTCATCATAGTTAGTTTAGTTTTTTTAGGTTTTAGCCAAGCTAAAGCACAAGACATTATAACCCTTGAAGCTGCTGTAAAAGTAGCCTTAGAAAACAATTACGAAATAAAAATTGCTTCAAATAATTCGCTAATCAATACAACCAATGTAACCGTTGGCAATGCTGGAATGTTACCTACAGTAGCAGGCACAGTAGCGGCTAATAACAGGGTGCAAAATAGTTCGCAAACATTGCAAAATGGTACCACTAGCTCATTAGACAATGCTAAAAATAATAGTTTGAATTATGGAGTTAATCTGGATTGGACGGTATTTGACGGATTCAAAATGTTTGCCAAATTAGACCAATTAAAAGAGCTACAGAAATTAGGCGAAGCGCAGTTAAAACAAACGATTCTAACCAAAATTAGTGCTGTAACCAGCACGTATTTTGATTTGGTACAGCAACAACAGCAATTGAAGGCTTTAGATTCTACCATTGTAATTTCGAACCAACGCTTGGCCTTGGCACAAAATCGTTTTACAATTGGTAAAGCCTCTAAACTGGAAGTTTTAAATGCTCAAGTCGATTTAAACACAGATAAAGTGGCGCTACTAAGACAAAAAGATTTGTATGCCAATACTAAAATTTTGTTCAATCAAATTTTAGCTCGAGATACTAAAACTAACTTTAAAGTAATTGACACCATTAAAGTAGATGCTGCTTTAGTACTGAATGAATTAACTGCTTTAGCTGAAAAACAAAACCCTCAATTAGAAGCCCAAATTATTGCTTTAAAAGTAGCCGAACTCCAATTAAAACAAGTTAAAGGCAATCGCTATCCAAGTCTAAAATTGAGTACAGGTTACAACTTAGCCAATACCCAAGCTAGTTTAGGATTTGCTACAGCCACATCAGCCAAAGGATTTAATTATGGATTTAGTGCTGCATTAAATATATTTGACGGATTGGCACAGAACAGAAATGAAAAAATAGCGCATATTCAAATTGACAATTCAAAGTTAATTGTTGAGGAGCAAAAATTAGCGTTACAATCGCAATTAGCTACTTCATTTCAAACCTACACCACTAATCTAGAATTAATTAGTTTGGAAGAAAAAAATGAAGCGATAGCCAAACAAAATTTAGCAATTACCTTAGACAAATTCAAAATTGGGACGATTACTACCTTAGAATTTAGAACGGCACAATTGAATTATGTGAATGCGAAAGTGCGTAACAGTAATGCGCAGTTTCAAGCTAAGTTATCTGAAATTGCTTTAAAAGAATTGGCAGGAACTATTAATTTAAAATAACATTAAACTAAATTTAGTATCTTTAACTAATTAAATAGTTGCAAGTTGTCTAAAACCTTATTACATACTCCCGCCCTAACCCATGAAAAATCATTAAAAACTTTAGTGGAGAACAGGACTGTATATTCATTAAATAATTGCGAATTGAATCTTTTTGAAACTTATGAAGCATCTCAATTAGTTCCTTTAAAATTTAATGATTTGGTAGTAACCAGTATGTTGAGAGGGAAGAAAGTTATGCATCTTTTTGACGAGCCTGGATTTGATTATTTACCTGGCGAAACTGTTGTTATTCCGTCAAATGTGGGAATGAAAATTGATTTTCCCGAAGCTGCTACCGACAATCCTACACAGTGCTTGGCTTTGGCTATAGACCAAACCAAAATAACCGAAACTTTACATTTCTTAAACGAGCGTTATCCTAAAGAAGGGAATACTCAATTTTGGCAATTGAACTATCAAAATTATTTTTTTTATAACAATATTGAATTAGCTACTACTATCAATAAATTAGTAAAAGAATGTATGAGTACTTCGATTACTAAAGACGTTTTGGCCGACTTATCCTTGCAAGAATTACTTATTCGAATTATTCAAACTCAAACAGCAAAAGCGATAGAAGAGGGTTCTTTTAAAGATCCAAACAACCCTATCACGGAAGTTATTGAGTTTATTCGTTTGAATTTGAGAGAAAATATTACGTTAAAACGATTAAGCGAGAAATCGTGTATGAGTACTACCTCTTTCTACCGTTTATTTAAAAGGGAATTAGGAATGAGTCCGATAGATTTTGTGTTGCACGAAAAAATACGCGCTGCCAAAAAGCTATTAAAAAACCCCTCCATACAAATTAACGAAGTCTGCTATTTATCAGGATTTGAAGATGCCAATTATTTCACTCGTTTGTTTAAAAAACAAGAAGGAATTACACCAAAGCAATACCAATTATTACACATAAATACGATTATTCAATAACCGTAACGGGTTCTAAATTAGCTTCTTCTTCTGGAGTAAAAATTCGATAGGCTACTTTAAATGTTTTCTTCAATGGGGTTTCTAAAGAAAAGCCACCTGCACCAAAACCCTCAATTACATCCAAAGTAAAATGAGCGTGTTTCCAATATTCAAATAAATCTTTGTCTACCCAAAATTCGGTGTTTTCAATGGTACCAATACACACATCACCCATTCGTTGATAGAAACTTCCTTTTTCAAAACATTGGGGTTGAGTTCCTTCGCAACATCCTCCTGCTTGGTAAAACATCAAATCGCCGTGTTGTTTTTGCAAAAAATGAATCAACTCAATTGCTGTTTCTGTAGCCTCAATACGTTTTATCATGATATAAAATTTAAAATAAAACCTGACAAATTAATATCTGTCAGGTTTAAAGTTAGTCAATAAATGAGTGCTACTAAAAGAAACCCAATTTATTTTTATCATACGAAATCAACATATTTTTAGTTTGACGGTAGTGACCTAACATCATTTTGTGATTTTCACGACCAATTCCAGATTGTTTGTATCCTCCAAATGGCGCTCCTGCTGGATAAGCGTGGTATTGGTTTACCCAAACACGACCAGCTTGAATCGCTCTTGGCACTTGATACAATTCGTGTGCATCACGCGTCCAAACTCCAGCACCTAAACCATACATAGTATCGTTAGCAATTTCGATAGCTTCTTCAGTAGTTTTAAAAGTGGTTACGGCTAAAACAGGTCCAAAAATTTCTTCTTGAAAAATTCTCATTTTGTTATGTCCTTTGAAAATAGTTGGTTTGATGTAATAGCCACCTTCTAAGTCGCCACCTAAATTATTTTCTTCTCCACCAATTAACACCTCTGCTCCTTCTTCTTTTCCTAATTTTATATATGATAGAATTTTCTCTTTTTGAACAATTGAGGCTTGCGCACCCATCATGGCTGTTTTATCTAACGGACTCACTAATTTAATAGCCGCTGTTCTTTCGATTACTTTTGCCATAAATTTATCATAAATCGATTCGTGAACTAATAATCGGGATGGACAAGTACAAATTTCGCCTTGATTTAAAGCAAACATAACGGCTCCTTCTACTGCTTTATCAAAAAAGGCATCATCGGCTTCAGCTACTGATGGAAAGAAAATATTAGGTGATTTACCTCCTAATTCTAAGGTTACCGGAATAATATTTTCAGTAGCATATTGCATTACTAAACGGCCTGTTGCGGTAGATCCTGTAAAGGCTGCTTTAGAAACTTTTTTATTGGTAACCAAAGCTCTTCCAAGTTCTGCACCAAATCCATTGACAATATTCACAACTCCTGGAGGAAGAATATCGCCAATTAATTCCATCAATACCATAATTGAAATTGGCGTACTTTCAGCGGGTTTTAAAACTACAGCATTTCCCGCTGCCAAAGCAGGTGCCAATTTCCAAACTGCCATTAAGATTGGGAAATTCCATGGAATAATTTGCGCCACTACACCCAAAGGTTCGCTCAAAGCGATAGAAACCGTTTGCGAATCCAATTCGGCAATAGAACTTTCTTCTGCACGAATTACGCCAGCAAAATATCTAAAATGGTCAATAGCTAATGGAATATCGGCAGCTAAGGTCTCGCGAATTGCCTTCCCGTTATCAATTGTTTCAACAGTTGCAATATATTCCAAATTGTCTTCCATCACTTGAGCAATTTTATTCAATAAAATGCTACGTTCTGTGGCAGAAGTTTTTCCCCAAGTTTGAAATGCTTTATGGGCTGTATCAACAGCTAAGTCTAAATCTTCTTTAGTAGAGTGAGCGGCTTGTGTAAAAACTTTACCGTCAACTGGTGAAACTACATCAAAATACTTGCCTCCTGCTGGAGCTACAAATTTTCCTCCAATGTAATTGTCATACTTTGCCTTAAATTCAGGTCTTTGTGCTAGGTTACTCATAATTATAATTTTTTAGGTTACTCAAATGTAGTTTCATACTCCATTTTGGAATAGCACAATCCTTGCAATTAATAGCATTAAATTTTCAAGTCTTTATTTTTAGGTAAAAATAATTTGGGTATCATTAATTTAAGGATGAAATAATTACGTTATCAGCAATCAATTCTTACAAATACTACCCCAAACTGACTATTGAAAAATCAAAAAAATTGTTTTCAACTCCAGTCAGCAATCCTTATATTTGCAAACCTGAAAAAAAATCACAATGAAAATATCATACAACTGGCTTAAACAATTCATCAAAATCGATTGGCAATCGGAAGAAACTTCAGCTTTATTGACCGACTTAGGTTTGGAAGTAGAAGTGGTTGAAAAATACCAATCTGTAAAAGGAGGTTTAGAGGGAATTGTAGTTGGACACGTTTTAACTTGTGCACCTCACCCAGATGCTGACCGATTAAAAATCACAACAGTAGATTTAGGCAATGGAACTCCTGTTCAAATTGTATGTGGTGCCAGTAATGTTGCCGCTGGACAAAAAGTACCTGTAGCCACTATTGGAACTATTCTATACGATAAAGACGGAGAAGCGTTTACTATTAAGAAAGGAAAAATTCGTGGACAAGAAAGTCACGGGATGATTTGTGCCGAAGACGAAATAGGTCTTGGTACTAGCCACGACGGGATTATGGTATTGGACGAATCATTACAACCAGGAACTCCCGCTGCTACCGTATTTAAAATTGAAAATGACGAAGTATTTGAAATTGGATTAACTCCAAATCGTGCCGATGCGATGAGTCACCTTGGTACCGCACGTGATTTACGAGCCGGGATGCTTCAGAAAGGTACTCATGTAGAATTAATTACTCCTTCTGTAAGTAAGTTTAGAGTAGATAAACGTACCTTGAAAATTGATATCGACGTAAAAGATAGCAAATTAGTTCCTAGATATTGTGGAGTAACTATTTCAGGAATTACGGTAAAACCATCACCTACTTGGTTACAAAACCGTTTGAAAGCCATTGGATTAAATCCAAAAAACAATATCGTTGACGTAACTAATTATGTATTGCACGAATTAGGACAACCACTTCACGCCTTTGATGCAGCTAAAATTAGCGGTAAAGTAATTGTAAAAACAGTTCCTTCAGGTACTAAATTTACTACTCTTGATGAGGTAGAAAGAAGTTTACACGAAGAAGACATTATGATTTGTGATGAGAAAGGTCCTTTGTGTATAGCAGGAGTCTTTGGAGGTAAAGAATCAGGAGTTTCAGAAAGCACCAATGCTATTTTCTTAGAAAGTGCTTATTTCAATCCGGTAAGTATCCGCAAAACTGCCAAAAGACACCAATTAAGCACCGATGCATCATTCCGATTTGAAAGAGGAATTGATCCTTCGATTACCGAATATGCCTTAAAACGTGCAGCATTATTAATTCAAGAAGTAGCAGGTGGTGAAATCACATCAGATGTAATTGATGTATATCCTAAAAAAGTAGAGGATTTTAGTGTTTTTCTAAACTTTAATAAAGTTACCAAAATTATTGGTCAAGAAATCCCTAAAGACACTATCAAAAAAATATTAGTATCTCTTGATATAAAAGTAAATAGCGTTTCGGATTCTGGATTAGGCTTGACTATTCCGGCTTACCGAGTAGATGTACAACGCGAAATCGATGTTATTGAAGAAATCTTAAGAGTTTACGGTTACAACAACATCAAATTCTCCAACAAGGTTAACGCAACAGTTGCCAATTCTCCAAGAACGGAAGATTACAAAATCCAAAATGTGGTGGCAACCCAATTGAATTCGCAAGGATTTCACGAAATGATGGCCAATTCATTGACAACAGCTAACTACATTCAACTTTCAGAAATGTTGAAAGAAGAACACAATGTAACGATGTTAAATCCTTTAAGTAGTGATTTGGCAACCATGCGTCAGTCCTTATTATTTTCTGGATTAGAAGCGATTTCATATAATATCAATAGAAAAAATACTGATTTAAAATTATTTGAATTCGGGAAAACCTATCACAACTACCCTTCTGGATATGAAGAGCAAAAACATTTAACACTATTCCTTACAGGAAATAGAAATCAAGAAACGTGGACAGCAAGTCAAAAACCAACTGATTTCTTTTTGTTTAAAGGGTATGTCAATGCGGTGTTAGAACGATTGGGAATCCAAAAAATACAGAATCAACCATTAACATCCGACGTGTTTTCTGAAGGAATTGCCATCAGCATAGGGAAAGATACCATTGTTGAAATGGGAGTTGTAAAAAAATCCATTTTAAAACACTTTGGTATCAAACAAGAAGTGTTTTTTGCTGATTTCGATTGGGCTGCTATTTTGAAATTAATTTCGAATAAAATTAAATTCACCGAAATCCCAAAATATCCGGAAGTTCGTAGAGATTTAGCATTGTTAATTGACCAAACTGTTACTTACGAAAGTATTTATACAATTGCAAAACAAACGGAGAAATCGTTATTAAAAAACATTGATTTATTTGATGTTTATGAAGGTAATAACCTACCTGAAGGCAAAAAATCGTATGCATTAAGTTTCAGTATTCAAGATAACTCTAAAACATTAACAGACGAGCAGATTGACAAAATAATGAGTAAACTACAAAAGAATTTTGAAACAGAACTAGGTGCTGTTTTAAGAGGTTAAGTAGTAAATCCAAACTATAAAGGCTGTTCCTTGGAACAGCCTTTATTATTTACATACTATCAAAAGACTATGCAAACTATACTAGGGGCAAACGGGCAAATAGCTGAAGAATTAGCGCGAGAACTACATAAAAATTACACAACCGCAATTCGCTTAGTCAGCCGAAATCCTAAAAAAATAAATCAGTCTGATCAATTAGTTAGTGCCAATCTTTTAGATTGTGACGCAACCGACAAAGCAATTGAAGGTAGTGAAATCGTATATTTTACCGCAGGATTACCTATGAACGCAAGTATGTGGAAAGAACAATTTCCAATAATGATGCAAAATGTTATTCAAGCTTGTAAAAAATACCATTGTAGGTTAGTTTTCTTTGATAATACCTATATGTATGCAAAAACCAACGAACCACAAACCGAAGAAAGTTCATTTACTCCATCAGGCTCAAAATCGACAACAAGATCAATAATAGCTAAAATGGTACTGGATGAAATCGAAAAGAAAAGTTTAGAAGCTGTAATTTGTAGAGCTCCTGAATTTTATGGTCCAGGAAAAACTCAAAGCATAACCAATGCCTTAATTTTTGATAAAATCAAACAAAATAAAAAAATAAAAATCCCTATTAGTGATACAACATTGCGCACTTTAATCTGGACTCCCGATGCCAGTCGAGCCATGGCACTAATTGGCAATACTAAGGATGCTTTTTATCAAACATGGCACTTACCATGTGATGACAACAGATTAACTTACAAAGAAATAATAGATTTAACTTCTAAAAGTTTTAAACAAGAGTTCAGCTACTCTATTATAAAAATGGGAATGTTTAAAATTTTTAGTCTATTCAATGCCAATGCCCGAGAATTATTAGAATTATTACCTAGATACGAACAGGATGCTATTTTTGTCTCTGACAAATTCAAAAAACGGTTTCCTGAATTTAAATATACCAGTTACAAAGACGGGATAAAAAAAATAATGACCGAACAAACTAGTTATAAAACAAAAGCCTCACAATTGTGAGGCTTTTGAATTTATTAAAAGAACTGAGAATTATTTTTTCTCTGTTTTTTCCATTTTAGCTTTCAAAGCAGCTAATACATCATTGTTATCTCCTAAAGTTGCAGCTGGCGCATTAGTAGATGCCGCAGAAGTAGTTTCAGTAACAGCTTTCACATTTTTCTCTTCTTCTTCACGGAAGATAGCAGTGTGAGAAGCAACTACTCTTTTGAATTCTTTATTGAATTCAATTACTTTGAAATCAGCAGATTCTCCTTTTTTCAATTTTTTACCGTCTTCTTTTTCTAAATGACGAGTAGGAATGAAAGCAACGATATCATCACCAAATTCTACAGTAGCTCCTTTATCAACGATTTCAGAAATCTCTCCTGTGTGGATAGTTCCTACAGCAAAAGAATCTTCGTATTGATCCCAAGGATTAGCAGTAGTTTGTTTGTGACCTAAAGATAATTTACGTCCTTCAACATCTAATTCTAATACAACTACGTCTAATTTTTCACCTACATTTACAAATTCAGATGGGTGTTTGATTTTCTTAGTCCAAGAAAGGTCAGAGATATAAATCAATCCGTCGATTCCTTCTTCTAATTCTACGAAAATACCAAAGTTTGTAAAGTTTCTAACAATACCTGTATGTTTAGAACCTACTGGGTATTTAGAAGTAATATCAGTCCATGGATCTTGAGTCAATTGTTTGATACCTAAAGACATCTTACGATCATCTCTATCCAAAGTTAAGATAACTCCTTCTACGATATCACCCACTTTTACGAAATCTTGAGCAGAACGTAAGTGAGTTGACCAAGACATTTCAGAAACGTGAATTAAACCTTCAACACCTTCAGCCACTTCGATAAATGCACCGTAATCAGCGATTACAACTACTTTACCTTTTACTTTATCCCCAACAGTTAAGTTAGCATCTAAAGCATCCCATGGGTGAGCGTTTAATTGTTTCAATCCTAATTGAATTCTTGTTTTCTCATCATCAAAATCAAGGATTACAACGTTTAATTTTTGATCTAATTCAAGAACTTCACTTGGGTGATTGATTCTTGACCAAGAAAGGTCAGTAATGTGGATTAATCCATCAACACCACCTAAGTCAATAAACACACCATAAGAAGTAATGTTTTTAACAACACCTTCTAATACTTGTCCTTTTTGTAATTGACCGATGATTTCTTTTTTCTGAACCTCAATATCAGCTTCGATAAGCGCTTTGTGAGATACAACAACATTTTTGAATTCGTGGTTAATTTTAACTACTTTGAATTCCATGTTTTTGTTTACGTAAACATCGTAATCACGGATTGGTTTCACATCAATTTGAGAACCTGGCAAGAACGCTTCAATTCCGAAAACGTCAACGATCATACCACCTTTAGTTCTACATTTAACAAAACCAGTAACGATTTCACCTGTTTCATTAGCAGCGATAACTCTATCCCAAGATTTGATAGTACGCGCTTTTCTATGTGATAATACTAATTGACCTGTTTTATCCTCACGGATGTCAATTAATACTTCTACTTTGTCACCTACTTTTAAGTTTGGATTGTAACGGAATTCGTTTAAAGAAATAACACCTTCCGATTTTGCATTGATATCAACGATAACGTCTCTATCTGTAATTCTAACAACTACACCTTCTACTACTTCTTCTTGATCTGTAGCGATGAAAGTTTTTGAAACTAGTTCTTCGAATTCTTGTAAGTTTTTCTCATCTACTGCATCAATTCCTTCTTGGAAGTTATGCCAGTTAAAATTTGCTAAAAACTCTTCTTGTGATTTTAATTGTTCAGACATGCTGATTAAAAATTTGTATTCTGTATTTTCTTGGATTTCTTTATGCGAAAGAAAACAACAGAAGTTGTTTATATAATTAATTGATACCTAGAGGAAATCCTTATTCACCAAAAGGTGCGCAAAGGTACTATATCTTTATTCAATTATCAAATTTATTTGAATATAAAACAAAAGATTAATTCATTGACAATCAGAACGGATACTCTATTTAAATTTATAAAGAAAATACATGCCACTTTTTTGATTATTCGGCATAAAAAAACCAAGAACATGTCTTGGTTTTTATGGTATTTCTGATGCTAAATTTAATGATTAACTTGTTCTAATTCGGAAGGATTGTGTTTGTGCTTAAATAAAATTGCAAATGCAATCGCTATCAAAAGAGCATAAAATGCAAATGACAACCATATTGTATGCCAATCTCTTGTTCCATTATGGGTGAAAAATTTTTCTATTGCCCAACCCGATGTAAAGCTTCCTAATATAGCTCCAACTCCATTTGTCATCATCATAAACAATCCTTGCGCTGAAGCTCTTATTGTTGAATCCGTTGATGTTTCTACAAATAACGAACCTGAAATATTGAAAAAATCAAATGCCATTCCGTACACAATACAAGATAAAATAATCATCCAAAGTCCTTCTCCAGGGTCACTATACGCAAATAAACCAAAACGCAAAACCCAAGCCAACATTGAGATTAACATTACTTGTTTGATCCCAAATCGCTTCAAAAAATAAGGAATAGCTAGTATAAATAAAGTTTCTGAAATTTGAGAAATAGACATTATTATTGTTGAATATTTTACCACAAACGAGTCTGAGTACTCCGGTATATTTTTGAATTCATCTAAAAAAACATCTCCATAGGCATTAGTTAACTGCAAAGCCCCTCCTAAAAACATAGAAAAAACAAAGAATAAAGCCATCTTATAGGTTCCAAAAAGTTTGAATGAATCTAAACCTAATGTAGCTATAAAAGAAGAATTTTGATTTTTATTATGTTGAGGAGCGCATTTTGGCAAAGTAAAAGCATACAATCCTAACACCGCAGCTGCAATTCCAGCAATATAAAATTGATACGCAGTCGCCTTACTTCCTGTCAAGTTAGTAATCCACATAGCTGCAATAAAACCTACTGTTCCCCAAACTCTAATTGGAGGAAAATCTTTTACTACATCATTATCCGCATTATTTTTTAAAGCGGTATACGAAATTGAATTAGACAAAGCTATTGTGGGCATATAGCAACACATTGCTAAAAGCATCACATAAATAAAATGATCTGGAGAAGTAACTTCTGGTAAATAAAACAAAATCAAGGCATACAAAATATGCAACACACCATATAGTTTTTCGGCATTTATCCAACGATCAGCCATAATTCCGGTTAATGTAGGCATAAATAAAGAAGCTATTCCCATTGTGCCAAATACTAACCCAAACTGTGTCCCTTCCCACTGTTTAGTTCCAAACCAAAAGTTAGCAATTGTAATCAGCCATGCGCCCCAAACAAAAAACTGTAAAAAGCTCATTGCTGTCAATCTAAATTTTACACTCATAATAATGTAGGTATTTGTAGTAAATAGTTTGTAAATCTACTATTAAAAAAGAAATAGGCAAAAATTTATTTAATTACGAATTGAATTCACCAAATCCAAAACCATATCAAATTGTTCTTCCCTAGTCAGATGGGAATTATCTATTTCAACAGCATCTTTTGCTATAATTAATGGTGAATCTTCTCGATGGGTATCAATATAATCTCGTTCTTCTACGTTTTTCAACACCTCTTCATAGGTTACCGTATCTCCTTTTTGATGTAATTCATCGTAGCGTCTTTGTGCACGAGTAGCAGCACTAGCGGTCATAAAAATTTTCAAGTCCGCATCTGGAAACACTACTGTACCAATATCACGACCATCCATAACAATCGCTTTATTTTTACCCATTTCTTGCTGTTGTTCCACTAATTTTGAACGAACTTCAGATACTTCAGCTACCTTGCTCACAAAACCAGAAACTTCGATAGTTCGAATTGCAGCCTCTACGTTTTCACCATTCAAAAACATTTCGGCATAACCTAAGTCAGCATTGAATTTAAACTCTAAAACAATGTCTTTTAAACGATTAATTAGCGCCGTTTTATCAAAAGAATCAATTGAAATTAATTTGTTTTGCATTGCAAATAAAGCCACCGCACGGTACATCGCTCCGGTATCAACATAGACATAACCCAAGTGTTTTGCCAATTGCTTTGCCAAAGTACTTTTACCTGTAGAAGAAAATCCGTCTATTGCTATTGTGATTTTTTTTGTCAAAATATACTGAATTAATGCTGTTTGATTCAACTCTTATGATGCGAAGATAAAATTATAAATACAATAAACGAAAAATTCCAAACTCCAAAACAGAAAAATATACTGTTTGGAATTTGGAATTCTATTTTTTAGTAATTAATTAAAACTAAATCAGCTTTTTAGCATTTTTAACTTTCTGGTCGGTAATAGCAATCTGAATCACCTCACTCATCTCTTTCACGTAATGAAAGGTAAGCCCTTCTAAATATTCTGGTTTAATTTCGTCAATATCACTTTTGTTTTCGTGGCACAAAATAATTTCTTTAATAGTAGCTCTTTTTGCCGCTAATATTTTTTCTTTAATTCCGCCCACAGGCAATACTTTTCCTCGTAACGTAATTTCGCCAGTCATCGCTAAATTTTTCTTCACTCTCTTTTGTGTAAACAAAGAAACTAAAGACGTTAACATGGCAATACCAGCACTTGGTCCGTCTTTTGGAGTAGCTCCTTCCGGTACGTGTAAATGGATATTGTATTTGTTTAAAATTTCAGAATTAAGTCCCATGATTTCAGCATTGGCTTTGATGTACTCTAAAGCAATCGTAGCCGATTCTTTCATAACTGTACCTAAATTCCCTGTCAATGTCATGCTTCCTTTTCCTGGAGAAAGTAACGATTCTATGAATAAAATATCACCTCCAACACTAGTCCAAGCTAATCCCGTAACTACACCTGCCACATCGTTACTTTCGTATTTATCTCGCTCTAATCTTGGAACTCCTAATACTTTTACAATGTCTTCGTCAGTTACTTTTTTATTGTACTCCTCCTCCATCGCAACTGATTTTGCTGCATTTCGGATTACTTGAGCCAATTTATTTTCTAAACCACGTACACCAGACTCACGGGTATATCCCTCTACAATTTTTTCCAATTGTTTTTTACCAATGGTTAGATCTTTTGAGGTCAAACCGTGTTCTTTCAACTGCCTTGGAAACAAATGCTGACGAGCAATTTCTACTTTCTCTTCGATCGTATACCCCGCCATTTTAATTACTTCCATTCGATCACGCAATGCAGGTTGAATCGTTGCCATATTATTTGAAGTGGCAATAAACATCACTTTAGACAAATCGTATCCCATTTCAAGGAAATTATCATAAAATGAATTGTTTTGCTCTGGATCCAAAACTTCTAACAAAGCCGAAGACGGGTCTCCGCTGTGACTGTTCGATAATTTATCTATTTCGTCTAAAACAAATACAGGATTTGAGGTTCCTGCTTTTTTCAAACTTTGAATAATACGTCCTGGTAAGGCGCCAATATACGTTTTTCTATGCCCTCTAATCTCAGCTTCATCACGCAAACCTCCTAATGAAATTCGAACATATTTTCTACCCAATGCCTCAGCAATAGAACGTCCAATTGAGGTTTTACCTACACCTGGAGGTCCTGTCAAGCAGATAATTGGTGACTTCATGTCATTTCGCAATTTTAAAACTGCCAAATGTTCAATCATTCTTTTCTTAACCTCTTCTAAACCAAAATGATCTTTATCAAGTATTTTTTGTGCGCGTTTTAAATCAAAATTATCCTCTGAAAATTCATTCCATGGCAAGTCCAAAAACAAATCCAAATAATTTCTTTGAATACTAAAATCAGGTGATTGCGGATTCATTCTACGCAATTTTGACAACTCTTTCTCAAAATGCTTTTGTGTTTTATCATCCCATTTTTTAGCTTTAGCACGCTGACTCATTTCTTCAAATTCCTCTTCATGCGAAACCCCTCCTAATTCTTCCTGAATAGTTTTCATCTGTTGATGAAGAAAATATTCGCGTTGTTGTTGATCTAAATCAAAACGTACTTTGGACTGGATATCATTTTTTAATTCTAATTTTTGCAACTCTACATTCATAAAACGTAAAGTCTCTAAAGCACGGTCTTTCAAGTTGTTAATCTTCAACAAATCTTGTTTCTCTTTTACTGAAAGATTCATGTTTGAAGAAACAAAATTGACTAAGAAGGATTTACTTTCGATATTCTTAATAGCAAAAGTAGCCTCACTTGGTAAATTAGGACTCTCCTGAATTATTTTAACCGCTAATTCTTTTAACGAATCGATTATTGCATTGAACTCTGTATCATTTTTTTTAGGGCGTTTTTCAGGAACTTCTTTTACAGTTGCTGTGATATAAGGTTCCTCTGAAACCACTTCGGCAATTTCAAAACGTTTTTTTCCTTGTAGTATAACAGTAATATTACCATCGGGCATTTTAAGCACACGTAAAATTCGAGCTACTGTCCCAATAGTATTGATATCCGATTTAGTAGGATCTTCGTCTTCTTCGTTCTTTTGAGCTACAACACCAATATTTTTACCTGATGCATTGGCATCATTGATTAATCGAATTGATTTGTCTCGTCCTGCAGTGATTGGAATAACAACCCCTGGGAATAAAACCATATTACGCAATGGTAGAATCGGTAATGAATCTGGTAATTCTTCATTGTTCATCTCCTCTTCATCTTCCGGAGTCAATAACGGAATTAATTCGGCATCCGAATCAAATTCTTGAAGTGACAGATTGTCAATTGTAAGTATTTTATGATTTGACATAAAGTATAATAAGTCGTTTTGTCATTAATTTTCGTAATTCTATTGGTCTATGCAATTTGCAAAGCAGTTCTTAAGACCAACGCTTAATTAGGTCAATCTCTGTGCCAAAATAAAAAATCCGACAGTAACTATTCCAATTCAGCAGTTTTTGGAACACGTCGTAATAAAACGAGTCCAATTACAAAAAAGACTCCTAAAAAGACGATCGCAAATCGTGGACTGCCTGTTATTTGGTCAATGATACCATAAATACACATTCCAATAACGATTCCTATTTTTTCGGCTACGTCATAAAAACTAAAAAAAGAAGCCGTATCTTCTGATTGTGGAAGCAGTTTAGAATAAGTAGAACGTGATAATGCTTGTATTCCTCCCATTACTAAACCAACTAATCCTGCCATAATATAAAAATGAATGGGCAAAGTGATGAAATAGGCTAAAGCACATAATACAACCCAAAAGGCATTGATAGCAATTAAAGTAGGTATGTTTCCATATTTAGCAGAAGCTTTAGACGTAAAAATAGCGCCTACAATAGCTACAATTTGAATTAACAAAATACAAATAATCAACCCCGTAGTACTTTCACTTTGAGAGGACCATTGGATTTCTTGTGCTCCAAAATACGTTGCAATTAACATAACGGTTTGAACTGCCATACTGTACACAAAAAAACTCCAGAGGTACTTTTTTAAGGCTTCATTTTCTTCTAGTAAATGCCATACTTTTTTTAATTCTTTAAAGCCATTAAAAAAAATATGTTGTTTGATTTTACTCGCTACAATTTTATTCCCTTTAGGTAAATAGTAATAGGTGTATTGACTAAATAAAATCCACCAAATACCTACCATAACAAAGGAATACCGCATAGCTTTCATAGCCGCTTCTCCTTTAGTTCCAGAGATACCAAATACATCTGGCATCATTATCATAGCTAAATTCACAACAAGCAAAATAACACTTCCAATGTATCCGTAAGAGAAACCTTTGGCACTAATAGCATCTTGTTGTTCTGTAAAAGCAATATCTGGCAAATAGGAATTGTAAAAAACCCAACTTCCCCAAAAACCAATTAATCCTAAGAAATGAAATACTAAACTGAGATAAATTGAATCCAGATTAAACCAATACAATCCGATGCAAGATAAAGCGCCCAAATAACAAAAAAACTTCATGAATGATTTTTTATTACCCATATAGTCTGATATTCCTGAGAGAATTGGCGAAATAAAAGCAACAACCAAAAAAGCAAAAGCAGTGACAAAACTAATTAAAGCTGAATTTTTAAGCGAAAAACCAAAAACAATGATATAATGGCTGCGTTCTGAAAATAGCGCTTCATAAAAAATAGGAAAAACAGCCGAAGAAATTACTAATGAATACACTGAATTTGCCCAATCGTAAAATGCCCAAGCATTCAACAATTTCTTATCCCCTTTTGGTAAATCTGCCATAATTGTTTTGGTTTAGGGGACTAATTTATTTATTTTTTAATTAGTATCACAAAAACACACTAGAATTTGAAGATTAAACCGTATTTCATAAAAAAAAGCTACTCTTTTGTTAAAGAATAGCTTTTTTTAATACCTGCAATTTTATTATTTAGCGATAATTCCCACTTTAATAGCAATCGCTTTTGCTTCTGGAATTAGAGCCTTTAAATCGGCAATACGGGTAGCATCTGAAGGGTGCGTACTCAAAAATTCTGGTTGCGATTTTCCGGATGATTTGGCAGCCATTCTTTCCCAAAAAACAATAGATTCTTCAACATTATAACCTGCAATAGCCATCAATGCTAGTCCTATTTTATCAGCTTCACTTTCATGACTTCTACTAAAAGGTAACATAACTCCAACTTGAGAGCCTATACCATAATATTTTTGCCACATTTCTTGTCTGTCTGCACTTTCTTTGCCTGTTGCTAGCGCAATACCTACGGCTCCCATCTGTTGCAACTGAGCAGCACTCATTCGCTGAGCTCCGTGATTGGCCAAAGCGTGAGAAACTTCGTGTCCCATAACCGTTGCTAATCCTGATTCATTTAATGTAACTGGTAATATTCCTGAATAGACTACAATTTTACCTCCAGGCATACACCATGCGTTGATATCTTTGCTTTCTACCAATTTGTACTCCCAAGCGTAGTCTTTCAAATATTGGGTTTGTCCTAAATAATTCAAATATTTTTCAGCAGCTAATTTAATTCTGACACCAACTTTTTCTACCAGTTTTGCGTCAGCGGTACCCGTAATTACTTTGTTTTCTTTTAAAAACGTTCCGTATTGTTGAAATGATGACGGAAATAATTCTGAATTAGAAACAAAATTAAGAGTTGATTTTCCTGTCAATGGGTTGGTTGCACAAGAAATTAATAATCCGAAAGCGGATAGTCCAAGTAAAAAATATTTTTTCATTCGATTTAGATTTAAGAACTACAAATTTACATTTTTTAAATCTCTATTAAAATCTAAATCGAATAAAAACAAAATATACGGTTGAATTACGAAATTCTGAAAACCATTACCGCCAAAGGGGCTAAATTTAATTCTATTGAATAATCTCTACCGTCATAAGGCGAATTTTCTATGGCCAATTTAGTAGAATTAGTGACGCCACTTCCTCCAAAAATTTCAGCATCACTATTGAAAATTTCAACTAATTTTCCTTTTCTTGGCAAGCCTATTCTATAATTTTGGCGCACTACCGGTGTGAAATTACACACTACAATCACATCTTCTTTTGGATTGTTTCCTTTACGAATGTATGCCATCACTGCATTGTGATGATCCGAATAATTAATCCACTCAAATCCCTCTGGACTGAATTGTTTTTCGTGTAAAGCAGGTTGGTTTTTGTACATTTCATTCAAACCAGTAATTAACTTTTTAATTCCCTCGTGAAATGGATATTCTAATAAATGCCAATCCAAACTTTGTTCAAAATTCCACTCGCCACTTTGTCCAAACTCAGCTCCCATAAATAGTAACTTAGCTCCTGGATGTGTAAACATATATCCGTAAAGCAATCGTAAATTAGCAAACTTTTGCCATTCGTCTCCAGGCATTCTTCCTGCGATAGAGCATTTTCCATAGACTACTTCGTCATGCGAAAGCGGTAACATAAAATTCTCAGAAAACGCATACGTCATTGAAAAAGTCAAATCATTTTGATGGTATTTTCTGTGAATAGGGTCTTTTTTAAAATACTGCAACGTATCGTGCATCCAACCCATCATCCATTTCATTCCAAAGCCTAAACCACCTGCAAATGTAGGTCTCGAAACCATTGGAAACGAAGTACTTTCTTCGGCAATGGTTTGCACTCCTTCATAATTCGCATAAACTGCTTCATTAAAATCTTTTAAGAAACTAATAGTATCCAAATTTTCTCTTCCACCAAACTCATTAGGCTCCCACTCCCCGTCTTTTCTAGAATAATCCAAATACAACATCGAAGCTACTGCATCTACTCGAAGTCCGTCAATGTGATAATGTTGTAACCAAAACAACGCATTACTAATTAAAAACGAACGCACTTCGTTTCGTCCATAATTGAAAACCAAACTTTTCCAATCGGGATGGTACCCTTTGCGTCTGTCGGGATGCTCAAAAAGATTCGAACCGTCAAAGAAGCCTAAGCCGTGTGCATCATCGGGAAAGTGAGACGGAACCCAGTCCAAAATCACTCCGATTCCTGCTTGGTGTAATTTGTCTACCAATACCATAAATTCTTGCGGAGTCCCAAAACGAGATGTTGGTGCAAAATAACCAACAAGTTGATACCCCCAAGAAGGATCGTATGGATACTCCATTACAGGCATAAACTCAACATGAGTAAAACCTGTTTCTTTTACATAGTTGACTAAATCATCTGCGAATTCTAAATACGTCAAAAACCGATTTTCAGAACCATGACGTTTCCAAGAACCTAAATGTACCTCGTAAACTGAGTACGGCTTATCCAAAGCATTGTGTTCTTTGCGAGTTTTCATCCAATTGGTATCTTTCCATTGGTAATCCAAATCCCAAATTACTGAAGCGGTAAGCGGTGGTTTTTCACAGTAAAAAGCAAAAGGATCTGCTTTTTCGGTAATTATTCCACCATTCTCCGATTGAATTTTATATTTGTAAGTAGTTCCTTTTTGAACTCCAGGGATAAATCCTTCCCAAATTCCAGAAGAATCCCAACGAACATTCAATTGATGCTCGCCTTGAATCCAATAGTTGAAATCCCCAACTACAGATACAGAGCGTGCCGATGGCGCCCAAACAGCAAAATAAACACCCGAAACTCCATCTACTTCTATAGGATGCGCTCCCAGTTTTTCATAGAGTCTAAAATGTTTTCCTGCTTTAAATAAATCAATATCAAAATCGGTAAAAAGGGAATAACCTTGTACTTTGCTCATTATCTTTTTTTATTTCTTTACGTATTAAATATACTTTTATATACTACTAATTTTTATCAAATTCCATTATACTTGCAATTCCGGTCAACGGAATTACAGACCAACGCGGACGTGAATTCAATTCATATCCTAGCTCATAGACTGCTTTTTCTAACAAACAATATTTCAACAAAAAGTCGATTTCTTTATTGTAACCAATATTTAAATTACCTGCCTGAGCTACTTCTACATACGTTTGAAGGAAGACTCCAACAAAATATTTAAACAATACCTCTCCTGCTTTAAACAATTCTTTTTGTTCAAACGGATAAGCCTCTTTATTATTAAAAATGGTCGCATAAATAGCATAATGGAAAGAACGAAACATTCCCGCAACATCTTTCAATGGTGGTTGTTTTACTTTTCGATCCCGAATGGTACTTTCTGGTTCACCTTCAAAATCCAAAATATAAAAATCATCCCCATTAACCAAGACTTGTCCTAGATGATAGTCGCCATGAATTCGAATGCGTTCTGATTTCATTTTGGTCCAATCAAAATCCAAAAATAATTTTCGAATTTCTTTTTTATGATCCAAAAATTGATTGGCTAGATCTAAAGCTAAACCATCTAATTTATGCAAATTATTTTCTAAAATATTCAATCTGTTCTGAAACTGATAGGTCAACCTATTTTTAAGCCAAACCGTATAATCACCATTGTAAGTGGTTGGTGTAAAAGCCGTTTCGTGAATATCGCTTCCTAAAGCTATATGCATTTCTGCTGTTCGTCTTGCCAAGGTTTGAATGCGCAAAATAACACTTAATCCTGCCCAATCAATAATTTCAGGCGGAACTTCATTTAATCGTAATTTTTGAAACAAATCAATGGTAGGCAGCTTGTCAATTTTAATCTTTTTAGTATTCAGATTAGAAAAAATTCGATCCACTTCTTCCAACATGTATTTCCATGCATCGCCTTGATTTGGAACCAATTCTTGCATCAATCCCAAAGTAATATCGCCTTCAGAAAAATTAACACTGATACTTCCTTTGTATTCTGGCGAGCTTTTAAAATTCATTCTTTCAGTAAGAAAACGACTGATTTCATAATCAGGATTCATACTAATATAAATTCTTCTAAAAATCTTTAAAACTAAGTTTTCATTATAAATAATCGAAGTATTGCTTTGCTCTACGCCCATGAATTTAGAAGAAACGTACTCGATATCGGGCAATTTAACTCCTTTATGAAAATTAACTTTTGAAATTGTATTTTCATTAGAATGAATTATTTTTTCAAACAATAATTTTCTAAAATCCTCTTGATGTAATGCATCTACTAAAAAACCTTCTTTTCCACCTAATTCAACTGGAGCAATAATTGTATTGGTATCCAATTCTTCTTCAAGCATGAAGGCAATTGGCATAAAATAATGTTGGAAGAAAGCCTCTTTAAAATTCACTTCCAATAAAACACCATAATAATTATTGTGTTTTGAAGTAATTTTAAACGAATCAACGACTTCGATATACTTCAAAGTACTCGCCTTGCCACCATACCAACGTTTATTGATGATGTAATTCTCTAAAATATCTGAAGAAAAAACTTTTACAAATTCTTCGTCCTCAAAAGCATTTTTCCAATCTGTTTTAAAAACAAATGGATTTTGAAATTCGGCTTCGTTGATTCTTTTTTCTTTCATCATCGTTGGATTTTAAACAAATGAAATGGCAATTCTGGTGAAAGTTCTATAAAATTCCACTCTTGGTTCCAAAAATAAGTATTACCCGTAATCAAATCAGTTACCTGAATTTGAGATGTTCCTAAATGTTCTACAGGAATTCTAATGGTAGTTTGAATCGTATTAAATGCATCTAAATTGACGACCATCAATGTTTCATTTTGTTTCTCATCATCAAATTTATAATAGGCTAAAACTTGATCATTATTGGTAGTACAAAAAACAATATTATTCGTTTGTTGCAAAGAAGCTTGTTCTTTACGTATCAAATTAATTCGGGTGATTAATGTTGTGATTTTATTTTTTTGGCTCCAATCCCATTTCACAAACTCGTATTTTTCAGAATTCAGGTATTCTTCTTTACCTGGAGCTTGTGGTTCACTAACACGATATTCAAACACTGGCCCATAAATTCCAACACTAGAACTCAATGTTGCGGCTAAGAAATACTTTTGCAAATGCACGGATTCATTACCGCTTTGCAATGCAAACGGATTGATATCTGGTGTATTGGGCCAAAAATTAGGACGGTAATATTCTTTTTGTTCCGATTGAGTTAATTCGGTTACATACTCTGTCAACTCATTTTTAGTATTTCTCCAAGTGAAATACGTATACGACTGACTAAATCCTTGTTTAGCCAATTCATTCATGATTTTTGGCCGCGTAAAAGCTTCAGCTAGAAACAACACATCCGGATGTTTCTTCTTGATTTCGGCAATAAGCCAACCCCAAAAATAAAATGGTTTAGTATGTGGATTATCCACTCTAAAAACACGGATTCCACATTCTTCCACCCAAAACAAAGCCACATCAAGCAATTCTTTCCAAAGATTTTTCCAATCACTACTTTCAAAATAAATAGGCAATATATCTTGGTATTTTTTAGGCGGATTTTCTGCGTATTGTACCGTACCATCTGGACGCCATTTGAACCATTGCGGAAATTCCTTCACATAAGGATGATCAGGTGCCGCTTGCAACGCATAATCCATAGCCACTTCAATTCCTAAATTCTTAGCCGTTTTTACTAAAGATTTGAAATCGTCAATTGTTCCTAATTCAGGATGCGTGGCTTTATGTCCGCCATATTGAGAACCAATTCCCCAAGGAGAACCTACATCACCAGGAGTGGCATTAGTAGCGTTGTTTTTTCCTTTTCGATTGACTTCCCCAATAGGATGAATAGGCGGAAAATACAAGGTATCAAATCCCATTTCGGCTACTCTTGGCAACAACTTTTCGCAATCTTTAAAAGTACCATGTTTTCCTTCCTCTGAAGAAGCAGAGCGTGGAAAAAACTCATACCAAGTGCTAAACAAGGCTTTTTTTCTATCAACATACACTTGTAATTCTTGCGATTGATTGGCAAGAAAACGAGTGGGGTATTTTTTAAAAATTTGCGTCAACTCTTGCGAAATAGCTTCTCTGACTCCATTATCATATTCTGAAGCTGTAGTGAAAAAATGTACTACCGAATCCAGATATTTTTTTTCTTCTTTAGTGGCTATTTTTTGAATTTCCTTCACATATTCGGCACCTTCTAATAGTTCTGATGTCACATTTTGACCATCAAATATTTTACGTTCAGTACCATGTTGCCAATTCAAAGCATAATCTACCCAACCTTCAACAAAATAAGAATAAAATCCTTGTTTCTCTACTGTAAATTCGCTAAACCATTCGTCGTTATCAGTTGGAATCATACGCATTTCTTGCCATTTCTTATCCGATTGGTATTTGTACTTTACACAACACTGAATTACATCGTGACCGTCTGAAAAAACAGCCGCAGTAACACGCACTTTTTGACCAACAATTCGTTTAACAGCAAAAGCTCCTCCATCTAATTGAGGCGCTACATTTTCTATGATAATACGGGTTTGATTTTGCATTGTATAAAATTATATGAAAGTGAAATGTAGTAAAAAAATAAATACATCCTACATCACCGAAAAATTTACAAAAATTGAGAAATTAAATACTAGTTTATTTTATGGTAAAATTATTAGGAATAGTGGCTCCTTTCTTAATCACAACGATACCATCTTTAACCGCGTACAATGCATTGGAACAATTTTCCAGATGCTTGCCGCCATTGATGTAAACGTCGTTACCAATTCGGACATTTTTATCCACAAGGGCATTATTGATAAAACAGCGTTCACCAATACCTACTAATAATTTGTCATTATAAATATCCTCATTCATATCCTCTAAACTTTGATAATAGTCATTTCCCATTACATAACTATTCTGGATAATGGTGTCTACACCTACTCTAGAACGAATTCCAATAACTGATTTATTAATTTCTTTAGCATTCAAAATACATCCTTCCGAAATTAAAGACTTTTCAATTAGCGTTTTTTGGAACTTAGAAGGTGGTAACAATCGTGGACGCGTATAGATTTTATTTTCGTTATCAAATAAATTGAACTGCGGAATATCATCTGTTAATCCAATATTAGCCTCAAAAAACGAATCGATATTTCCAATATCTGTCCAATAACCTTCGTATTGGTAGCTCAATATTTTTTGACGACCAACGGCTTGTGGGATAATTTCTTTACCAAAATCTTTAGTATCGGGATTTTTCATCAACTCAACCAAAAGTTTTTTATTGAAAATATAAATACCCATAGACGCTAAATAATGTTTCCCCTGTGCTTTCATTTCTTCACTCACATCGGATTCCCATTGTGGTAATAAGTCGGCGGCTGGTTTTTCTATAAAAGCCTCAATACAGTTTTCAGTGTTGGTTTTTAAAATCCCAAACTCAGGAGCATCTTTGGCATTTACAGGTAAAGTAGCAATAGAAATATCGGCTTGAGCAGCGATATGAGCTTCAATCATTTCATTAAAATCCATTTGGTACAATTGGTCTCCCGATAGAATTAAAGCATAATCAAAATCATGATTCAAAAAATGAGGCATACATTGACGCACTGCATCCGAAGTACCTTGAAACCATGTAGGATTATCAGGCGTTTGCTCGGCAGCTAAAATATCAACAAATGAATGGCTGAATACACTAAAATTATAGGTGTTCTTTATATGTGCGTTTAAAGAAGCTGAATTGAACTGTGTCAAAACAAACATTCTATAAATATCGGAATTCAAGCAATTTGAAATAGGAATATCTACCAAACGGTATTTCCCACCTATCGGGACGGCAGGTTTTGAACGAGTTTCTGTCAAGGGATACAAACGAGAACCTTGTCCTCCTCCTAAAATAATCGCTATTACATTCTTCTTTTTTGCCTTCATTTCCTTTAGAAATTTTAATGTTAAATAATATCGATACACAAAAAAACAGGAGACATGAACCTACTTAGGCAGTATCCTTTTATGTTTTTCTAAATTTAGAAAAAAAACAATTACTTTATAACTTTCTTAAAAAATTACGATACTATCATAAATAGCAATTAATAATATCAAACCTTTACGAATTCTTAAACTAATTTCAGACTTTTATTGAAATTCAATCTATAAATTAGTACCGAAAAAGTGATATACAATCGAGAAAAAATAAATTTGATTCTAATTTATACTAAATTCTTAAAGTAATTCAGCAGAATAGTATCGTTTTCACGAGTTGGTGTAAATACTTCCAATAATGCTGGTTGGTCGTTATTAGCAAATAAGTTTGTTACTGCTTTTTCTAAGCTGTTTTCATCACTAGCTATGCTGTAATTGAAACCATACATTTTAGCTAAATGTTCAGCGGTAAGGCAATGCGAAGTTTCAAAAAAAGTAGTAAAGACTGGTGTTTCTTCATGACCTGGCAAAATTCTAAAAATGCCTCCTCCTCCATTATTGATCAAAATAATTTTGAAATTTTTCGGGATATAATTGTTCCAAAGTGCATTAGTATCATATAAAAAACCAATATCCCCAGTTATAAAAGTAGTTTGTTTTTTATTGGCAACAGCCGCTCCAATAGCCGTCGAAGTAGCGCCATCTATCCCACTCGTTCCTCGATTGCAATACACTTCAATAGAAGCATCTATTGGAATCAATTGTGCATAACGAATGGCAGAACTATTACTAATTTGGAGTTGGCTATTCTTAGGTAAACGCGGAATGACTTTATCAAAAACCTTAAAATCTGAAAAAGGAATTGTAGTCAAATAGGCGTCGTGTTTTACCCTCCTATTTTGTTTAACATTCTCTAATCGTTGCGCATAATCACTAATTACCGATGTTGTCAACGGAAGAAACTGATTAAAAAACACTTGCGGACTAACTTGAAAATGCTGAGTCAAAGTTCCAAAAGTATCATAGGCTCGTAATGTATCAATGTGCCAATGGTGTTTGGGTTGGTATTTTCGTAAAAAAGCCTTGATTCGTTTAGAAACGATCATCCCACCAAAAGTAACGAGTATTTCTGGTTGAAAATTCTCGAAATCTTGATTAGTGAAGGGGGTTATTATTGTATCAATATTCGCAATAAAACTAGGATAATGCACATTCGAAGTCGTTTCTGTCCAAACAGTTACCGACTGATCATTTGCAAAAAAATTAATTGTCGCGTCATCAATAGCATTCGGCTCATTTACCCCCATCAAAATCATTTTTCTTGTAGATTGATTCCAAATTTTGGCGAAAGCACTCAAATCCGAAAGAGTTGAAGGAATCAATTGAGGATTAGTGATAACAGGTTGCACAGACAAGGTTTCAACCGTTTCATACAAAGGTTCTTCAAAAGGAGCATTTATGTGTACCGGCCCTTTTTTGGCGAAAGCCGTATCCAAAGCTTCATTAATTTTTATATCATTTTCTTGACTGGCTAATTCGTGTAAATTAGCATTGTATAACGAATGATTTGCAAATACATTTTCTTGACGAATGGTTTGGCCGTCGCCAATGTCTATTTTACTTTGAGGACGATCGGCAGAAAGAACAATTAAAGAAATTTGGCTGTAAAAAGCTTCCGCAAAAGCAGGGTAATAATTCAATAATGCCGACCCCGAAGTACAAACTAAAGCCACTGGTTTTTTAGTTTGCTGCGCTATGCCTAAAGCAAAAAAACCCGCTGAACGCTCGTCGGCAATACTGTAACACTGAAAAGCGGGATTGGAAGCAAAACCAATCGTTAAAGGTGCATTTCGTGAACCAGGCGAAATGATTATGTTAGTAATTCCTTTGGCTAAAAAAATCTCCAAGAGGCTTTGCGCCAAAGGTATTTTGGGGTATATCATGATGCTGAATACTTCTTTTTAGAATAAAAACTCAAATGAAGAACAAATTTACAATTGTAATTCTATTCTGTTAGTAAAATCCAATATAAATTTGAGGTGAATTCTAAAAAACAAAATATATTTGCAGCCAACACATAAATTCTTTACTATGAAGCCCCACTTGAAACACTTCATCTGTTTATTTCTTTTAGTATTTACTTTCACCATTCAGGCACAAGATTCTATTCGCTTTGACGAAAGTGGTTTAGAAGCTGTTATTCAACGTGCTAAAACCGAGAACAAGCCTGTTTTTTATATGGTTTATGCCAATTGGTGTCCGCATTGTAAAAACATTAAAGCTACTACTTTAAAGGATCCAGAAGTAATTGCTTTTATGAATACCAATTATGTTTTTGCAGGATTAGATTTTGAAAAAGCAGGTTCTGAATCTTTCAAAAGCAAATACAATATCAAAACCTTCCCGACTTTTTTAGTGCTTGACACTAATGGAATTGAATTAGCGCGTTTTACGGGCGAATTAAAAAAAGAGAAATTCCTTGCGGAAGTTAGAATCGCTTTAAACCCAAAACAACAATTACCCTTTTTAAAAGCCGAATACGAAAAAGACAAAACTAACGGAATCAATTTAATGCGTTATTTAGTAGCATTAAAAAAAGGAAACGACCGAAAAGATTTAAATCCAATTGCTCACGATTATTTTGAAGGGGTTAAAGACGAAAAAATGGTAAGTGAGATTAATTGGAAAATATTTACCAATGGCGTTAGCGATATTGAATCCAGAGAATACAAGTTTGTAAATGTAAACCAACAAGCCTTTGCAGCCATTACGTCTCAAAAAAGGGTAAATGATAAATTTATAAACAGCGCTGTTGAATTGCTAAAACCTATTGTAAAAACAAGCGATATCGCTAACTATACTAAACAACGTGCTATTGCAAAAACAATTACAGCACCTGTAATTGATTCGTTGTTATTTCAATACGATTTAGATCATTTTGAAGCCAATAAAGATTGGATCCAATATAAAAAAGTAGCAGCTGAAAACATCAAAAAATACGTTTGGAATAGTCCTAAAAACATCAAAGACATTGTCTTAAATGTGATGCGAAATTCAACGGATGCACCTAGTTTAAACCAATCCTTAAGTTGGATTAAACATTCCAACGAATTAGAAGAATCGTATGACGGAATTTTACTTGAAGCCCGTGTGCAAAGAAAATTAAACAACATTCCCGTAGCTATTGTTATGACTAAAAAAGCAAAAGCATTTAGTACCAGCATGGGATGGGATGGCAAAGAAGCCGACAAGTTGCTTGCGGATCTTTTAGAACGACAAAAAGTAGTGGTGAAACCCGCTCCAAAAACAAAAAAATAATGGCAATTACAATTCGGAATTACCAAAAATCAGACACAGGAGCTATACTTGATATTATCAATTATAACATCTTACATTCTACAGCTTTATACGATTATTCTATTCGGAGTTTAGAGCAACAAGAATCGATTTTAGAATCAAAACTGCAGGCTGGGTTTCCTGTAATTGTGGCCGAAAATAATGGTACTGTAGTTGGTTTCGGAATGTATTCTGAATTTCGATTTAGAGAGGCCTATAAATACACCGTTGAGCATTCTGTCTATGTTGACCAAAATAGTCAAGGATTAGGCATTGGAAAACTGGTAGTAACCGAATTAATTCATTTGGCAAAAGAACAAGGATTGCACACTATGATTGGTGTTATTGATGCCGAAAATCAAAAAAGCATTGACTTTCATCATCAATTCGGATTCAAAACGGTAGGTATAATCAAAGAATCGGGTTTTAAATTTGACAGATGGTTGGACTCGGTTTTTGTTCAACTCATTTTAGAATAAAAACAATCGTATCTTTGTTTCCTAACAAATACTATGGATTTTACCCTACTCTCCTCTCCTTTACAAGGATTTACTGATTTTCGATTTAGAAACGCAATCAACACCTATTTTGGCGGAATTGACACGTATTATGCGCCTTACATTCGCCTGAACGGAAAATTAGTCATCAAGTCGTCTTACGAACGTGATTTACTCCCAGAAAACAATTCAGAGTTGGAAGTTATTCCACAAGTAATTACGAATGATGCCGATGAATTTTTGTTTGTTGCCAAATATGTTCAGGAATTAGGGTACAAAGAATTGAATTGGAATTTAGGCTGTCCTTATCCCATGGTAACCAAATCAGGAATGGGTTCGGGTTTGATTAGCAATACAGAAAAAATCAATACTATTTTAGAAAGAGCACATTCCGAATCGGATATTTTGGTTTCAATGAAAATGCGTTTGGGGTATGATACTACAGAAGAAATTTTAGATGTTTTACCCATTTTGGATCAATATCCCCTAAAAAATATTGCTATTCACGCGCGTATTGGAAAACAATTGTACAAGGGCGGTGTGCATTTGGATGCGTTCCAGCATTGTATTGACACAACTAAACACAAATTATATTACAACGGAGATATTACTTCGGTTAGTAAATTTAAGGAAATGCAGGAGCGTTTTCCAAGTATTGATCATTGGATGATAGGTAGAGGACTCATTTCCGACCCTTTTTTACCGAGTATGATTAAACAAGACACTACGGAATACCCTGCCAATAAAATAGCTTTGTTTAGTGATTTCCATGATACTTTGTACCAAGGGTATAGCGAATCTCTTTCGGGACCAGCACATATTTTATTGAAAATGCATCATTTATGGGAGTACTTTTCGGTTATCTTCTCTAATCCGCATAAGATGTTGAAGAAAATTAATAAGACCAAAAATATTCGGAATTACGAATTAGCCGTGAAAGAAATTTTGGCTGCAGAGTAACACTTTCCAAAAACAAAAAAAGAGATTTTCAGCTAACGAAAATCTCTTTTTTTGTTTATCTATTTATTAAAATTAGCCTTTTATCCAATTGACAATTTCAGCATCTGTTGGCAACGTTCTTGGCGAAATCACTTTTACTAATTCTCCTTTTTCGTTTAACAAATACTTTTGGAAATTCCATTCGACTTGAGAATCTTGTACACCATTTTTAGATTGTTGCGTTAAAAACTGATACACTTCGCACATATCATTTCCTTTTACCGAAACTTTAGCCATCATTGGAAAAGAAACTCCGTAATTCAATTGGCAAAACTGCGCAATCTCTTCATTGGTTCCGGGTTCTTGCGAAGCAAAATTATTAGCAGGAAAACCAACAATGACAAAACCTTTGTCTTTATAGGTTTTATATAACGATTCTAAATCTTTGTACTGCGGTGTTAATCCACACTTAGAAGCCGTATTGACTACCATTACTTTCTTCCCTTTTAAAGAAGCAAAATCAAAGGGATTACCAAATAAATCAGTAACTTTAAATTGATGAATGGAGGGTTTCACCACAGGGGTCATTTTAGAATTAGTAGCAGTTACAGTAGCGTTTTGCGCTTTGTTTTGGCAACTGAAAAGAAATAAGACGATGCAAACTAGAGTTGTTAGTTTCATAATTAATAAATTTTAATATATGTTATACATTAGATAAATAGCCTGATAAAAGATAATATTTATTTCTTATAATACTTTCGGTATTTTGGATACGTAATAATACCTAATAACGTTATCCCTCCTAAAGTTTGCCAAATCCATCCTAATGATTTCGCCTCTCCACTTGCATACGAATGTAATCCAACTAAATGGAAATTAACTCCATAATAGGTAAATAAGATAGATACGAATGCCAACATACTCATCAAGTTAAAAATCCATTTCCCTCTCAAAGCAGGTACAAATCTTGCATGAATTACAAAAGCATACACCATAATACTAATTAAGGCCCAAGTCTCTTTTGGATCCCATCCCCAGTAACGTCCCCAACTTTCGTTAGCCCATTGTCCGCCAAGGAAGTTTCCGATGGTCAACATAATCAACCCAATGGTTAATGCCATTTCGTTAATATACGTCAGCTCCTGAATATTCAAATCCATTTTGGCTTTGTTCTTTTCATTGGTAAACAAAATTAACAGTAAGGAAACCAATCCTAAAATCATTCCTAAGGCAAAAGGGCCATAACTTGCCACAATCACTGCCACGTGGATCATCAACCAATACGAATTCAATACCGGTTGCAAATTAGCGATTTCAGGGTCTATCCAATTCATATAGGCCGCCATCAAAATCATCGCAGTTACAAATGCCGATGACGCTACTGTTAATTTTGATTTTCTGTCGAAAGCCAAACCAAAAAACATCGTAGCCCAAGCCACATAAATAATCGATTCATACGCATTACTCCAAGGAGCGTGTCCCGAAATTATCCAACGAGCAACTAAACCTAAAGTATGTAAAAGGAATAACAACCCAATACTAACATGAATCACATTAATCCCTACACGAATCAATTTTCTAGATTTGAATAATTCAATTATTGTTAATAACAACATCAGTATTGCCACTGTTAAATACCAATACGGTAACCCTTTAAAGACATCATATTTATTGTAGGCAATTTCTAAATCAATTTTATCTTCAGAAGGCATAACGGTACTTCCAAACTTCTTTTGAAAACCTTTTAAACTTTCTAATAATTCATTCGCCGATTTATAGTCATTAGACGTAGCTGCCGTGTTTAGTGTACCAAAATACAAAGGCAAAATACTCTTTGTGTAGGTAGCATCCATCCCTTTCATTCCTGATTCGTTCAATTCTAAATACGAAATCCATTTACTATTCGGATCGTTTGGAATAGGGAAAATTTTCAAAATTCGACCACTTAAAGCCGATTCCATCAAATTCACTTTTTTATCCGTTTCAATAAAATCCTTCTCAAACTGATTGGGATTAGCACTTTTAAAAGCTCCCTCTAAATAAGGGGATAACTTATAATTTCCTTTGGCATCAAAAAAGGAAATAAAGGGTGCAAACGCTGCTTTGGAATCTATCCCGATAATTTTACGAATACTGTCATTCCCTGCTTTGATATAAATAATAGGCACCTGAATCCAAGCACTTGCATATTGCGTCATAGATAAGAAGGCTTGGTCTGAATTCATCCCTTTATAGGTATCCGAATGACTTACTTTTCGCAACAATTCAGAAGAAAAGGTGTTAATAGGTTTCATTCTTCCACCCGCGTCCTGAATAATCAAACGCCCAAATTGAGCTGCGTGTTCTTCAGAAACTTTATATTTTGAAATCAAAGAATCAATTTCTTTTAAAGAGGGCATTTTTTGACTATGACCGGAATGATTGTGCGAAGTTGTTGTCTCATGCGTATGGTTGTGCTCTTGTGACCAGCCATTCCAACTCAACAGTAGAACTAACAACAAAAGTAAGTTGGCTTTCTTCAATTTCACAACTTCCAATTTTCGTTTCAAATCAGCAAAACGAGAATGCTTGGTAAATAAAATTGCCATCATCGAAATATACAATAAAAAATAACCTAAATACGTGATATTAGTTCCCCAAAAATCATGGTTAACAGACAATACTGTTCCTTTTTCGTCAGGATCAAATGACGATTGAAAAAAACGATAGCCCTTATGATCCAAAACATGATTCATATAGATTTGTGCATTAAATGAATCTGACGAATCTTTAACCGTTACTTGGCTCTCAAAAGCCGAATAACTTTTCTCTGTTCCTGGGTATTTTTTTGCAATAAAATCATTCAACTTGATAGTAAAAGGCAAATCGTAAGTTTTACTCCCAAAAAAGAAAGAATAGTCTTTATTGCCTATTTTCACTGTTTGAGGTTCGCCTGTTTTTCCTTTAGAACCCAAAATAGTTACTTCTTTTTCCTGACCTTCGGCTTTGATTTTGATAACCAATGCATCTTCGTGATTTTTAGCTTTAAAATCATTACTCGATTCATAGGCTATTACACCTCTAGTAGGAACATCTGGAAAAACAAATCGTTTTTCGCCAATAGAATACAACGAACGCATCATCAAAGGTTGTACAATGTCTTTTTCGACTTTACCTTGTAATTTATCTGCCATTCGCATAAAATTACCTTCAAAAGGGGTTTGAATGGTAGGTGTAGCACCTTTTGTATCAATATTAATAGCTCCTGCCGTATATTTATTCAATGCAAATAACACATTGTGAATATTCTGTACTTCTCCTTCTTTCAAGAAATGTTCTTCACGACCACCAGCACCCGCTTCGACTAATTTTAAATACAATGTTCCTTTAGCGTTTGGCGTGATTTTTTGTTTAGCACCCATAATATAATTGGAATACTCCACTTTGAACGGGCTGTCTGCAAATTCACCTGAAAGTGTGAAATCGTTATTGGCAACAGGAGAAAGCAATAACGGCTTTTCAAATACACGTCGTTTCATTTCACCTTTGTACTCCCCATCGACAAAAACGGTTAAAAAGGTCTTATCAGAATACACTTTGTTTTCTGTTGCGCCTTCGCGAATGGGCATCACTCCTTCATAACTAATGTATCGTGTAATAAAAGCACCTAGCAAAATAAAAATAAAAGCCAAATGCAATAATAAAGTAGCCCATTTTTCTTTCTTTAGCAATTGGTAACGCTTAATATTTCCAATGAAATTAATCATGAAGAATACCATAATCACTTCAAACCACCACGAATTATATATCCAAATTCGGGCTGTATCTGTATTGTATTTACTTTCAATAAAAGTTCCTGCTCCCATCGCCACCGCAAAAACTATAAAAAGAACCGCCATTAAGCGAGTAGAAAACAAAATTGAGCTTATTTTTTTATCCATTAGTAAGGAATTATATTTTGTAAAAGTGCGACAAAAGTACTTAAAAATGTTGACTTCTATAATGGGAGACTTGTTAATTTAATTCAAAATTAAGAGGGGTTAGGATTTCAAATAACGAGGACTAAACTCTTCATTTTTTTGCTAAATTTGCAACTATGACTAAAGTAAGTATTATTGGTTCCGGAAATGTAGCGCAGCATTTGATTCAGGCTTTTCAATCGAATAGCGAAATCGAATTGGTTCAGGTAGGGGCACGCAATAAAGAACGTATCACTCACCTACTCGATTTGGATCGTATTACTTCTGATTACAACCAATTACAATTTGCCGATTTGTATATCATAGCAGTATCTGACGATGCTATTGCTGAGGTTTCGGCACAGCTCCCTTTTGAAAATCGATTGGTAGTTCATACTTCGGGAACAGTCACTTTAAGTGCTTTAGCTACTAAAAATCGTCGTGGGGTTTTTTATCCGTTACAAACGTTTTCCAAAGACAAAGCAGTTGATTTTACAACAATACCAATTTGCTTAGAAACCGAAAATGAAGAAGACTTGCAAACCTTGAACCGACTCGCCAATGCCATTTCAAATGCGGTGTACAAAATCAATTCTGAACAACGAAAAGCTTTGCACGTAGCAGCCGTGTTTGTGAATAATTTTGTCAATCATTTGTACCAAATAGGAAATGAAATTTGTGAAAACAATCAAATTCCTTTTGAGATTTTGAAACCTTTAATTCAGGAAACGGCCAATAAAATTGTGACGCTTTCGCCAAAAGAAGCCCAAACAGGGCCTGCAAAACGCAATGATCTTACCACTATTGAAGCACATCAACAGTTTTTGACTGATGCTACCCAATCTAAAATTTATACACTACTAACTCAATCCATACAAAATAATGGCAAAAAGCTATAAAGAAATTATGAACGACATCACTACTTTTATTTTTGATGTTGATGGCGTACTCACTGACGGTTCTGTTTTTGTTTCTACCGAAGGTGAAATGTTACGTACAATGAATATCCGCGATGGATATGCACTAAAATCAGCCGTAGATTGCGGTTATAATGTATGTATTATTTCAGGCGGAAGCAACGAAGGAGTTCGTGTTCGGTTACGCAATTTAGGAATTACCGATATTCATTTAGGAACACCTGACAAAGTGGCTACTTTTGATGAATACACCGATATTTACAACATCAAACCAGAGCAAGTCCTGTATATGGGCGATGATATTCCAGATTATCACGTGATGAAATTAGTAGGTTTACCTACTTGTCCACAAGACGCTAGCCCTGAGATCAAATCCATTTCGACTTATATTTCACATAAAAATGGTGGAAAGGGAGCTGTTCGCGATGTGATTGAACAGGTGATGAAAGTACAAGGAAAATGGATGGAGAACTTTGACGGAAAACACGATTAACGATTCAATCCAATGCTTAGAAATAAATTAGCCAATTATTCATTGATTTTAGCTTCGGGTTCGCCGAGACGCCAACAATTTTTCAAAGATTTGGATTTGGATTTTGAGATTCGGCTCAAAGAAGTCGAAGAAATTTATCCTCCCGAATTGAAGGCAGAAGAAATAACGAATTATTTAGCGGAACTAAAAGCGAATGCTTTTGAAGGAGAATTAAATGATAACGAAATTCTAATCACAAGCGACACCATAGTCTGGCACAACAACACGGCTTTGGGAAAACCCAAAGATGAACAAGATGCTTTTGCTATTTTAAAATCGTTATCGAATGCTACTCACGAAGTCATTACTTCGGTTTGTTTTAAAACAAAACACAAAACAGACACTCTTTTTGAAGTGACCAAAGTAACATTCAATACCTTAAGCGACGAAGCCATTCACTATTATTTAGATCATTACAAACCGTATGACAAAGCTGGAGCTTACGGAATTCAAGAATGGATTGGTTTTGTTGGTGTAGCCAAAATAGAAGGTTCGTACACCAATGTAATGGGAATGCCTACAGATAAAGTATTTGATTATTTAAACCATTTAGACAACTAACTATGTATATTTCATTTTTTAACGATTTTGCTCGAGAAGCCATCGGTACTGGAATTGTTTTAATTCTATTGGTACTACTACGTATTATCACTACTAAACTAGTACGTCGCTATGCCCGGTTGAGTCAAACCATTGAAAGAAGAACGAACCTTGTAATCAAATACCTGCACTTACTAATTAATATTTTATTAATCGTTGCCTTAATTATTATTTGGGGGGTTGATGCCAAAGATATTATTTTGGCTATCTCTTCTATCGCAACAGTTGTAGGTGTAGCAATGGTGGCGCAATGGTCTATTTTAAGTAACATCACCTCAGGGATTATTTTATTTTTTTCCTTCCCTTTTAAAATTGGAGATACCATCCATATTCATGACAAAGATTTTCCTGTAATTGCCGAAATCGAGGATATTAGTGCTTTTTATATTAGTATGGTAAACAAAGATGGTGAACGCGTTATTTACCCAAACAACTTACTGTTACAAAAAGGTGTTTCAATCATTAATACTGATTTTGAACCTACTGATTTTACAGATTAAACTTAATTAGTACTACGAACGAGAAATCAATCAAGGATGAAGTCAAAAACCAAAATATGGAAAAAAAGTTATACTTGGGTACTCGTTATTAATGTCATTTATATCCTGTTGTTTTATTTCATAATGCAGTTATACGCTTAAATTATGCAATTATTTGACTGGATCATACTCGTTGTTACCTTACTATTTATAGTAATCTATGGCGCTTGGAAAACCAACGGAAGTAAAAACGTTCAAGACTATATTCTTGGGAGTAATGAAACTCCTTGGCATGTAGTGGGCCTTTCTGTTATGGCAACACAAGCCAGTGCGATTACCTTTTTATCAACTCCCGGACAAGCCTATCATGACGGAATGGGATTTGTGCAATTTTACTTTGGTTTACCCATAGCCATGGTTATTGTATGCGTAACCTTTATTCCCATTTATCACAAATACAAAGTCTATACCGCCTACGAATATTTAGGCAAACGATTTGATTTGCGTACGCGTTCTTTAGCAGCTTTTCTCTTCTTGTTCCAAAGAGGTCTCGGTACAGGTTTGACTATTTATGCACCAGCTATTATTCTGTCGGCCTTATTGGGTTGGAACATCAATTATCTCAACATTATTATTGGTGTATTGGTTATTATTTACACTGTAACTGGTGGAACCAAAGCGGTCAACGTAACCCAAAAACAGCAAATGTTCATCATTTTATTAGGGATGTTAATTACCTTTTTTTGGATCTTATATTACCTGCCTAACGACATGAGTTTCAGCAATGCTATGCACATCGCAGGTGCCAATGACAAAATGAACATTCTCAATTTTTCATTGGATCCAGAAGAAAAATATACTTTTTGGAGCGGAATTACAGGCGGATTTTTCTTGGCTTTAGCCTATTTTGGCACAGACCAATCTCAAGTAGGACGTTATTTATCAGGTAAATCGGTACGAGAAAGTCAGATGGGGCTATTGATGAACGGGCTATTAAAAGTCCCTATGCAATTCTTTATCCTTTTAACAGGTGTTATGGTTTTTGTATTCTTTCAGTTCAATCCAGTGCCGTTAAATTTCAATCCGAATAATAAAATTATAGTCGAAAAATCGCCATATAAGAAAGAATACCATGCATTAGAAAAAAAATTAGAACTGGTTTCTGAAGACAAAAAAGTAATCAACCTCTTGTATATCGACCAGCTCAATCAAGATTACGACAATCCTATCCTTAGAAAAGAAATGATTGCCTTGTCTGACAAAGAAAAAGACTTAAGAGACCGTGCCAAAGAAATCATTTCGAAAGCAGATATTCATAGCGAAACGAATGATAAAGACTATGTGTTTTTTCATTTTATCTTAAATTATTTACCTAAAGGACTAATTGGTTTGTTATTGGCTGTAATTATTTCAGCCGCAATGTCATCAACCGCTTCGGGATTGAACGCCTTGGCATCGACCACTACAATTGACATTTACAAACGGAATTTAAGAGAAGAAAAATCAGAGAAACATTACCTCAATGCCAGCAAATTATTTACACTATTCTGGGGAATAATTGCCATTCTTTTTGCGTGTATTGGTACCTTATTTGAAAATTTAATTCAATTGGTTAATATCATCGGATCTATTTTTTACGGAACGGTGTTAGGAATATTTTTAGTTGGTATTTATTCCAAAAGAGTGCAATCGGATGCTATTTTTTACAGTGCTATTTTTAGCCAAATTACTATCTTTATCATTTACTACTTTGCCATTTATATTTACCCAAGTGGCGAAGAAAAATTAGGGTATTTATGGCTCAACTTCATAGGTGCGATATTGACAATTGTAATTGCTTGGCTTTTGGAACGATTGCTATTCAAAAATCAAAAAGCTTTTGTTAGCTGAATAAAAAAATCCCGTTTCAATTGAAACGGGATTTTTTTATTGCAATGAATAGCAAATTACTTCTTACTCCACTCAGCAATACTGTCTTTATTCATTTTTACGTAATCTTGATTTTTAGCTTCTTCTGCAGCTTCCAAGGATAATTTTGCCGTTTCAATAGCTCCCGACTTATCACCTTGTTTTGCCTGAATCAACGATTTTAATCGCAAAAACCAAAACGGTTTATCTTTACTCAACTCTAATGATTTATTTACATACACCAGTGATTTTGCTAAATCATTATTGGATTGATACAAGAAATTAGCTGCTGAATAATAATCATTTGCTGTAGGTCCTGCCAATACTTTGTCAATACTTGTCATAGCTGTTTTTTGGGTAGGCACTTCAAATTTTAAAGCTACATAAGAGTTTTCCCAGAAAATCTCTAAAAATCCAAAATTAGCATCCAAACCAGCAATACCAATCGTTAAACTTTCAACAGGTTTTGACAATGCTTCTTCTTTTACCGTAGTTCTAAGCGCTACATTGGCTTCATTAAATTCTTGTGGTAATCCCCAATTATCAGTAGTGGTATAAAAAATAATATCCCAACTTTCAATTCTTGGAACCGTGTACAACGCATATTTTCCTTTCTTCAAAGTTTTCCCGTCAATGATTACATCATCACTAAAAGAAATTGTTGTGTTTTCATTGGCACCTGTTCTCCACAGTTTACCAAACGGAACTAAATTTCCAAAAACAGGTCTGCCTTTAGCACCCGGTCTAGAATAATTTACCTCCACCTCTGTCAAACCTACCATTTGAGTAAGTACGGCTCTAGGACTCGCTTGAGGCGTTTTAATCTGTGCTTGAGCTGTAAGATGAACAATCAAAATGGTTGCTGCAATAATTATTTTTTTCATAGAAATTAATTTTTTAAAGTTTTCAAATTTACAAATTCAAATTGCTAAATAGCAGTATAATGATTTTTTAATTTAAGGTCTTAACAATAGTAGCATTCAACTCGTTAAAGTGATTGATTATCCTATCCGCTTCCTCCAAGTTTTGGTCTTTAGAATGTTCACTATTGTATCCCACACAAAAAATTCCTGCCGCTTTTGCTGCTTTCACTCCGTTAGTACTGTCTTCAATTACGATACAATTTTCTTTTGGAGCAATGGATAAAGAAGCCGCATGTTCAAAAATAGCAGGATGTGGTTTGGACTTTGGAAAATCTTCACCACTCACGATATGCGTAAAAAAATCATGCAATCCAAAACGAGTAAAAACACGATCAATAGTCACTTTAGAAGCCGAAGACGCCACAATCAATTGAATTCCGTTTTGGTGTAAATCTTCAATTAATGTACGAACTCCTTCCAATAATTCTAAATCTTCTTTGGTGTCAAAAGCATCATTAAAAATACTTCTTTTTCGCTGAATCAAATCCTCTACCTCATGTTCCAATTGAAAATTTTCCTTTAAAGTTTGAAACGTGTTTCTAGTTGAAAAGCCTGTAAACGAAGTATACATTGCCTCGGTTACTTCGATATTTAATTCACCAAATTGTTTGTAATAGGCATAACGATGAACGGGTTCCGTATCGACAATTACGCCGTCCATATCAAAAATCACAGTTTGTATCATATTTGTATTGTTTTTTACCAATTACTCTCTGTTCAACAAATAACGAATCACCGTTTCGGCAGCATACAAGCCAAATAATCCTGGCATGTAACTATTGGTGCCATAAAACGATTTTTTAAAATTCTGCCCATCTGTAATTTTTAAACTAGTTTCATCCTGAATTTCCGAAGAAAAAACCACTTTGATTCCTTTGTGTATTTTTTCGGCTTTTAAACGTCTTTTAATAGTTCGGGCCAAATGACAGTTTTCTGTTTTACTAATATCGGCAACTTTCACTTTAGCGGCTTCCATTTTACCTCCAGCTCCCATGCTACTAATTATTTTCACTCCTTTTCTTTTAGCTGCCATAATTAAATTCAATTTTGGCGTCACACTATCAATGCAATCCAAAACGTAATCAAAGTCGGTTGAAACCAATTCATAAGCACGTTCTGGCGAAAGGAATTCTTGGATTCGTGTGAGTTGTAATTCGGGATTAATGTCCATTAAACGATCGCCTACAATGGTAATTTTAGGTTGACCAACGGTAGAATGTAACGCAGGTAATTGTCGGTTAATATTGGTAATATCCACCACATCGCCATCAACAATAGTCAGGTTACCAACTCCTGCTCTTGCTAAAAATTCAGCAGCAAAAGATCCTACGCCTCCTAATCCAACGACTAAAATTTTAGCATTTTGTAACTTTTCTAATCCTTCTTTTTTGAATAATAATTCGGCTCTTTCTGTCCACTCTGCCATATTTGATTATTTGTTTATGCGGTTATTTTTTATGCTTTTTTAAAAACTTTTTTAAAATTGGTATTCACGAGTTCTTGTATTTGTCCTACTGAAATTCCTTTGTATTGTGCAGCCAATTCATACACTTCTTGAATCGTTTGCTCATCGGTATCGGTTTCTAAAAAAAAATGGTCATTGGGCATCGCACGAAAAACCGTTTCCAATTGGGGCATTCGCAATAAATACTTCCCAAATGAAACATAACAGCCATTGGCAATTAATTCCTGGGCTACTTGCCCGTTTTTAGAAAACCCATGAATCAAAATTGGAACCGAAATTTTCAATTCTTTTTTAATAGCAATCAATTCCTGAAAAGCGGCTACACAATGAATCACAACTGGTTTTTGGTATTGTTCGGCTAAAAGCAATTGGCGTTTAAAAACGGTTTGCTGTAATTCAAAAGGAACTGCGATTCGCTTGTCTAAGCCACACTCACCCACTGCTAAACAATTGGATTCGTTTAATTTACTTTCAATGATAGCCAAATCAGCTTCGATACGATCTTCCACAATAAACCAAGGGTGAATTCCGATAGAGTAAAACGGAATTGCATTGGTAAACTCCTGAGGATATTGATTGACTAATTCCAGAACATCATCCTGATTCGTATAAGTATGAGTATGCAGATTAAAATAGTTCATTAGTCATGAAATTTTTTAACTCCGGCGCGAACTGCTATTTTCAAATCGTTTTCCAAAGGAACTTTGGGACACGAATACTTGTAACTGTAAGCACAATACGGATTGTAAGCTGTATTAAAATCAATCACTATCGTATCTCCTTTTGGGATTTTCATATCGATGTACCTACCTCCTATGTAACTTTCATTTCCACAGGTCAAATCAGAAAAGGGTAAAAACAAATAGTCTTTGTACTGCTCCTTTTTAGACAATTCAATATTTCTGTACAAATTAAGCTGAAAAACCTGACCGTCAATGCTAAAATGCGCTTCTCCGTATTTCACATAAACAGGTTTTCTATCCGTAGACGTTTTCATTTCAAAAGGTTGTTCATTTTCTGTACGGATAAATTTTGCCACCACAAAGAACTTTTCATTGGCAGGATAATACTCTAAAGAATGAAATGTTTTTAAATCTTCTGGCAATAGCGGACTTGTCTTGGCATCAGCATATTCTGCATTCAACTCATTCTGAAATTTTTCTACTGCAGCCAAACTAAATTGTTCTTGGCTAAAGCCAAAACCAAACTGTACCAACATTACCAATACAAGTAACTTTTTCATCTGAATATCTTTTTAGCAAAAATACTACAATCCAAAAGAAAACAAAGCGATTTCAAAGCAAATGAAATTTATTTCAAAAAATAAATCCTTGACTAAAAGTTGGTACCTTTGCCCTACAAACTACACTATGATTCAATCAGGACTGCAACGCTACATCAATAATTTTAGAGGCTTTCGAAGAGAAGTTTGGATTTTGGCATTGATAACCTTTATCAATCGTGCAGGAACTATGGTGTTGCCTTTTTTATCCAAATACCTTAAAGAAGACTTGCATCTTTCCTATTCGCAGGTCGGCTGGATAATGGTGTGTTTTGGTTTTGGTTCGATGCTAGGCTCTTGGTTGGGCGGGAAATTATCGGACAAAATTGGTTTTTACAAAATCATGATTTTCAGTTTATTTACCAGCGGCGTACTCTTCTTTTTCTTGCAATACGTTACTTCGTTTTGGGCATTGTGTGTGAGCATGTTTAGCATCATGGTTATTGCCGATATGTTTCGTCCTGCTATGTTTGTTTCGTTAAGTACTTATGCCAAACCCGAAAACCGCACCCGCGCCTTAACTTTGGTACGTTTAGCCGTCAATCTTGGTTTTGCCGCAGGTCCCGCCTTAGGAGGACTCATTATTTTGAGTCAAGGCTATCAAGCACTATTTTGGGTCGATGGAAGTACCTGTATCATTGCTATTGTACTATTTGCCGTATTGGTCAAAGAAAAAAAAGTACCTGAAGATTTGATTGCAAAAAAACAAGCCGAATCCGAGCGTGAATCGGTGTTTAAAGACAAAATATTTTGGATTTTCCTATTCGTTTGTTTCATTACTGCAGTCTTGTTTTTCCAATTATTTACCACGCTTCCGCTCTATCACAGTGAGCATTTTGGTTTAACCGAATTTCAAAGCGGATTGATTTTATCGTTCAACGGCATACTCATTTTCTTTTTAGAAATGCCTATTGTGAGCTATTGCCAGCGCAAAGACATTAGTAAACTGAGCATTATTCTTTGGGGTTGCATCTTAATGGCGATTAGTTTTTACATTTTGTTATTCAATGCCTGGGCAGGAATTTTAATTGTAAGTTTACTCTTTATCACTTTTGGCGAAATGTTCATTTTTCCTTTTTCCAATTCCTTTGCAATGAGTCGCGCCCCAAAAGGCCACGAAGGACGCTACATGGCGTTGTTTACTATGAGTTTTAGTTTGGCACACATTACCAGTTCTAAAATGGGATTGGAAATCATCAGCCAATGGAATTACCAAGCCAATTGGTTTGTTATGGGTGGTTTAGGTGTAATCGCTGTGCTTTGTTGCATTTGGTTGCAACGCTTATTGGCTTTGGAAGACTAATCTCTTTTCAGAAAATAATGTTGGCATTTTCTTATCAAAAAGTTAATTACGTTAAATTTTTGCAAAGGTATTTTTGGGTACAAAAATCAATTAATAGGTTTGCTTCGTTAAAAACAAAAATCAGTCGTATTAATTAAATTGTTTACTATGAATACCAAAAAACAGTATTTTACATTAGCACTTGCTTTTACTTTAATTATTGGTGGCTCTGTTGCTGTATTGGCACAAAATAAGAAAAACCAAGACCGCTTAGAAATCAACAACACTTTAGACGATGTGGTGATGACTTGGAACAAAACCACACCCGAATCAGAAATGAATGACGATGTAAAAGCACTAAAAAAATACGGTGTAACCATCAATTATTCAGATGTGAAACGCAATGCTAAAAACGAAATCACCGGCTTAAAAGTGAGTTACGAAGATGAGAAAGGAAATAAGGGCGAATTAAAACTCAACCAACAATTGCCTATTTCTACAATTAGTTTTTACAAATCTGGAAACGAAATTGGTTTTGGATCGCCTGCTAATTCAAATGGAATGGACAACTTTTTCTTTAATGGCGCGCCGAATGGAGAAGCATTAAAGCAATTTGGTTTTCATGATGAAGACGGCAATCCTACCAATGAAGTTTTTGGTTACGGTTATAAAGACAAAAACCAACTGCCAAAATCATCTAAAAAGTCCAAAATAATCATCAAAAAACCGAATAAAAAAGACTTGATTATTGAAGATGGCGAAGTTATTTCAGGAAAAGACGATTACACTGCTGAAGAAATTGAAAAAATCAAAAAAGATGCTGAAATAGGTTCCGACAGTTTTGGTACAACAGAAGCAAATCCATTAGGCGAATTTGATTTACGAAATGAAAAAGGCATTCAAGATTTCAAGAAAAAAATTAAAAAACTGATGCGTTCTGACGCTACAGATACCGATGAGAAATCAGAATTGGAAAAAGCCAAAGACGAAATGATTAAGGCAAAAGAGGAATTAGAAAAAGCCCGAATTGCTTTAGAGAAAGCCACTCCAAAACAATCAAAAAAGAAATAAATAACAAAAAGACCATTATATTGATGGTCTTTTTTATTTTTACCAAAAAAAGATAATGTTCAAAGTATTAGCCAAAATCAACAAACTACTATTGCCAAGTTTAACCAAACAAGGCTTGGACGTCACCAAAGCAAAGAAATGGCAGATGGCATTGATAGGATACCGCTATTATGTAACCTGTAGAGCCTTAGATAAATAAACCCATCTCGCTAGATTGCTCTTAAAAAAAGTAGTTATTTTTTAGTTTTCAATTTGGATATCTACCAATTTTGCCTATATTTGCACCCGCATTAGGCCTCGTGGCGCAACTGAATAGCGCATCTGATTACGGCTCAGAAGGTTACTGGTTTGAATCCAGTCGAGGTCACGAATAAATACCATTATAAGAAAAAACGCCAAGCTCGCTTGAGCGTTTTTTTGTTTTAAGGGTATTTTCAAAGCGGAGCTTTACTGGATATGTAATCCAGTCGAGTAATTTTCAAATTTTGTTCATTATTTCAAAGGAGTAAACTCACAATAAACAGACTTGAGTAGTGCGGTTATCGATATAATAACTTGTTGATTATAAGTTAGGCTTAATTTTGATACACTTCATATTACCAATGTTTTAACACCCCTATTATAAGCAATAATATACCAACAAAAATCATTACAAAACCTCCAAACCATCCTTTTAAAGTTTGAACTTTTCCAAATGAATTATCTTCTTTATTAAAAAACCTATTTCCGTTTGATTCATAAAGCCATTTGGAATAAGTAATACCTATAATAAAACTTGCTAACGGTAAAATAATATCTTCTATCATAAATTTATTCATTATCTATTTTTGTATCAATATATCTGGCTATTCCCCCTGCTCCCGCGCGAAATGTAATTCAACGTAGTTAATCTCTTCGCGTGGTGCTGTACTAGCATAAAGTCATTCGCCAGCTGGGGGGAAATTTAAGTCATCACTAATTTTGATACACTAACCAAAATTATGCCTTATTGATTAACTTTTATTTATAAAAAAATCTATTTTAATTTGTTTTTTGCAGAGTAAACATTACCCATTACCCAGACAGATTACACATTCAATTAAAGCATTCTATTTTTTTAATTTATTTAAAAAAGCTTTATACAAAGGATAATTCAATATGTCCTTTTCTAATGAATCAAGATTTGGATATAAAATTTCTAATTTATCATTAAGAAACATACAATTATGATTTAATGCATATTCACATAAAAGTTTTATAAAGTTTTTGTAATCTAACCTTAAATCAATTCTTATTGAAATTTCAATAATCCAATTATTCTGTAATAAAATTTCAATACAACTTGAATCTTCATTCCCAAAAATAATTATATCCTTTGACCAAGATTTTTTTTGGGGCAATAGGTTAACAAAAGTATCAAGTGAATTAATATCTAATTGGCGGTACTTCCACCATTCAATTTCACTTAAATCATTGTAACTTATTAAATCTTCATTCTTAAAGTAAGAACTTAATTCTTCTTCAGGAACCATGTAAAACTGATATTGCCAAATAGCCATAATTAATGAAATAAATCAGATGTTGTTTTATAACCTGCGTAAGGTAAATTTACTTTTTGTATAGGTCCGCTTTTTATACCTAATTCTTTTGCGGCTCTTAATCTGTGATGCCCATCACCTACGTATTTTCCCTCTGCTCCCGCGCGAAATATAATTCAACGTAGTTAATCCCTTCGCGTGGTGCTAATAAACAAATATACTGAAAATTCTTTCTAATTTGTACCCATAAGAAAACACAATGTTTCCAGAGTACTTGTGATTTACCAACAGAAATAAGTAATTTAGCCCCAACAGGAACTGAACTATTGTATGACCACCTATTTCTTTGATATCACTTACCAAGACACCACTTATGGTGAGGAAGCCATGCATCTCAAAGAATTTGAATCCTGTCAGTTTATCAATTGTGATTTTACCGCTTGTAATTTTATTGGCGTTACTTTTATTGAGTGTACGTTTACCAATTGCAATTTTAATAGTACCAAACTCAATCATACTGCTTTGAGAACGGTACGTTTCAACAACTGTAAAATGCAAGACATTAATTTTGCTATGTGCGACAAATTGATTTTTGAAATTGCCTTTAACCGTTGTAATTTGGATTTTTCTAAATTTTACACCCTAAAACTAAAAGAAACAGTATTCACACACTGTAGTTTGATTGCGGTTGATTTTATGGCGACCGATTTGTCAGAAGTAGTATTTGATCATTGCGATTTGTATCGCGCCGAATTTGACAAAGCCAATGCCTCAAAAGCTAATTTTAAAACCAGCTACAATTATACCATTGACCCTGAGAAAACGAAGATTAAAAAAGCAATTTTCGCTTTAGAAGGTCTTAAAGGATTGTTGGATAAACACGGTATTATTGTGGAGTAATTATATCTTGTAGTCCATTTTGTAGTCTTCCATCAGGTAGCCGTGATCTAAAGCAACGTCTTCTTCACCTACAATTTCAAAACCTATTTTTTGATAAAAAGTAACTGCTGTGTTGAATCGATTCACATTCAAAGACACTACATCAGATTGGTTATCTGTAGCTGCTTTCACTACTGCATCGATCAACAACTTCCCAGCGCCTTTGCCTTGCGACTCGGGTAGTAAATAAATCTTGTGCAATCGAGTGGTGTTTTGTCCCAAATAGTTGTGTTCGTAAGAAGCAAAACCCAACACGACGTCACTTTCTTTCACCAAAATAAATTGATGCCCCTTCTCCTCCATTTGCGCTATCAAGGCTTCATCCGAATAAAACAATTCCAACATGTACTCCAATTGAGCCGTTGGAACAATAGCTTCATAAGTAACCGGCCAAGTTCTGTAAGCAATATCCCGTATTGTTGCTGTATCGTATGGTAAACCTTGTTGTATTGTAAGCATTTGAAATTAGACTTGTAGATTGTTAGATTTTGAAATTGAGTTTGCTACCCGTGAACGGTTTCACTTTTGCCATAATTGGTAATAATCGAGGCTTCAAATTCTAACCATTCTCTCCAGCGTTGCTCCACATCAATACTTTCTCCGTATTTTCGGGCATAGCCAATAAAAGTAGTATAATGTCCTGCTTCACTTTCCATCAAATCACGGTAGAATGTGGCTAATTCTGGGTCTTCAATGTTTTCAGAAAGGACTTTAAAACGCTCACAACTTCTAGCCTCAATCATCGCCGAAAACAACAAACGTTCTACTAAACCCGAAACTCTACTTCCGTTACTGCTTCGCTTCATATATAAATACAACTCATTCACATAATCATCTTTACGCTCACGACCTAATTTCAGTCCGCGTTTGATAATCAAATTGTGTACTTGTTCAAAATGGTCAATTTCTTCTTTGGCCAAAGCCAATAAATCCTGCACTAAATCTTGGTATTCCGAATTGTGTGTAATGATTGTAATCGCATTGGTAGCGGCTTTTTGTTCGCACCAAGCATGATCTGTCAGTATCTCTTCAATATTTTTCTCAACAATATTAACCCATCTTGGGTCGGTAGGCAGTTTTAATCTCAGTATTGACATAAAATTTTTGTTTCAGGTTTAAGATTTCAAGTTCAGTTTAGCAATTAAAAAAATAAGGTTTTGCAATTACTTTCCGTAAAAACAAAACCTTATAATTTGAATTTGAAATTTAAAAAATTAGAAAACGAAAATAGGTCTTTCGCTCATCATTTCGTTCACTTCAGCAGCTACTTCTTCGATTACATCTTCGTCAGTGTGATTCATCAAGACTTTATCAATAAGTGCTACAATAGTTTCCATATCTTCTTCTACTAAACCACGAGTAGTAATCGCAGCCGTTCCTACACGAATTCCAGAAGTTACAAATGGTGATTTGTCATCAAATGGAACCATGTTTTTATTTACAGTGATTTCTGCTTTTACTAACGCATTTTCAGCGTCTTTACCAGAAATATTTTTGTTTCTTAAGTCAATCAACATCATGTGGTTATCGGTACCTCCTGAAATGATTTCGTATCCTCTTTTAGTAAATGCATCTGCCATTGCTTTTGCATTTTTTTGCAATTGCATAGCATACGTAAAGAATTCATCTTTCAAAGCTTCGCCAAAGGCTACTGCTTTTGCAGCAATAATATGCATTAACGGTCCTCCTTGGTTTCCAGGAAAAACAGCCAAGTCCAATAAATTAGACATCATTCTGATTTCTCCTTTTGGAGTAGTTAAACCAAATGGGTTTTCAAAATCTTTACCCATCAAAATCAATCCACCACGTGGTCCACGTAATGTTTTGTGTGTTGTAGTAGTTACAATATGACAGTGAGGCAACGGATCGCTCATCAATCCTTTAGCAATTAAACCTGCTGGATGCGAAATATCAGCCAATAAAATAGCACCAACGCTATCCGCAATTTGTCTGAAACGAGCAAAATCCATATCACGAGAATAAGCCGAAGCTCCAGCAATAATTAATTTGGGTTGCTCTTTAGTCGCAATTTCTTGAATTTTATCATAGTCCAAACGTCCTGTTTCTTTGTCAACACCATAAAAAACGGGGTTGTACAAACGTCCTGAGAAATTCACTGGCGAACCGTGAGTCAAGTGACCACCGTGAGCCAAATCAAATCCTAAAATAGTATCACCTGGTTTAATACAAGCGTGGTAAACTGCAGTATTAGCTTGAGAACCTGAGTGTGGTTGTACGTTAGCATATTCAGCACCAAATAATTCTTTAGCTCTGTCAATCGCAATTTGTTCAACAATATCTACTACTTCACAACCTCCGTAGTATCTTTTTCCAGGGTATCCTTCTGCATATTTGTTAGTCAAAACAGAACCCGCAGCTTCCATTACTTCGTCACTTACAAAGTTTTCTGATGCAATTAATTCTATTCCGTGAATTTGTCTTTCTTGTTCTTCTAAAATAAGGTCAAAAATTTGTTCGTCGCGTTGCATTTGTGTAGTTTTTGTTAATTTGTCGCAAAAATACAAAAAATCGTTGGCTAAATAGTGCGTTACCAATATATTTGGCGTAGTATTTTTTAACAAATTAATTAACAAGAGAAACACATTCTTTTTCAGATGGCATCGTTTTTGAAAAAAAATATCCCAAAACTATCTAAACCCAAATTTTATGAAAAAAATTACATTTTTACTTAGTCTTTTGCTTCTACTCTCTAATTGTGCCCTAAAACACACTCAAGAACTGGTACACTCTGGCGATTATGACAATGCTATTTCCATAGCCGTTTCAAGTTTAGCTTCCAATAAAGACAAAAAAAGCAAACAAGAATATGTATCTCTTTTAGAAGAGGCTTTCGCCAAAGCCAAAGAAAGAGATACCAACACGTTAAACGTACTCGAAAAAGAAAATAATCCCGCACAAATAGAACGCGTTTACCAACTTTACGTTGGGTTGAACAACCGACAAGAAAAAATCAAACCCTTGCTTCCACTGCAATTATTCAAAGAAAATCGCTCTGCTGTTTTTGCATTTGAAAATTACAACGATAAATTGGTTGCAACTAAAAATGCTCTTTCTAATTATCTGTATACCAATGCCAAAGCCTTACTTAAGAGCACGAATAAAATGGATTTCCGCAAGGCCTTTGACGATTTTACCTATTTAAACCAAATAAATCCCAATTTCAAAGACGTAAACGAATTGCTCAAAGAAGCTAAATTCAAAGGTTCTGATTATGTTTTAGTCAGTACAAAAAACGAAACCAATATGATTATTCCTGTTCGGTTACAAAATGATTTATTGGATTTCAATACCTATGGCTTGAATGACAAATGGACCGTGTATCATAATGCGGAACAAGATGGAATTCGCTACGATTTTGGAGTTCGCATTCGTTTTAGAGAAATAATCATTTCGCCAGAGCAAATCAAAGAGAAAGAATTCATCAAAGAACGCCGCATCAAAGACGGACAAAAAAAATTAATTGATGCCAATGGTAAAGAAGTGTTGGACGAAAAAGGAAAAGTCGTTTTTGTTGACAATTTTAAAGATGTTACTGTTAAAGTCAACGAATTTAGACAATTCAAATCCTGTATGATTACTGCTAAAGTAGACTATAGTAACTGGGCAAACAATCAGTTATTGCAAAGTTTTCCAATAACTAGCGAATTTGTTTTCGAAAACATATACGCCAATTACAAAGGAGACCGAAGAGCGGCAGATGATAGTTACTTTTCGAATTTTGATAAAAAAGCGGTTCTCTTTCCTAGCAACGAACAAATGATTTACGATACAGGTGAAGATATAAAAAACAAACTCAAAGGAATTTTGAACCAAAATCCGTTACGAAATTAATGATTTACTAACTCACTGAATATCAAAACTCAACGAGTTAGAAAATTACACATCCTAACATTGGCGCAAAAAAATGTTAGAAATTATAAAATTCCCCTTGTTTTATAAAAAAAGTTGTATTTTTGCACTCGATGAATACTACAAGTTTACATATAACTTTTCTAAAACGGATAAACACCTATTCGACTTCTCCCGAAGTACGGACACTATCTATATAGTATCCACAATATGTTTTATCATTTATTCATTTTTCAATTTACCGTTTTGAAATCATTTTCGTTTGACACTGGATGTACATATCCTAAGAATTACATTTTAAATCCTTTAGCACTAAGCTGTAACACTTTCAATAAGTGGGCTATGACTTGGAACGCAATAGGTTCAAAACAAATTGTTATTGTTTCATTTAATACAAAAATCAACTCTTGAAATGAATATTAAAATTGTTGTAACTCAAGAAGAGCATTATAAGTTTGCGGAAGAAATCTGCGATACCATTGAAACCTCTGCTAAATTAAGAGGAACTGGAATTGCCAAGAGAACTCCGGAATACATCCAAAAAAAGATGGAAAACAAAGACGCTATCATTGCTTTGGTCGATGGTAAGTTTGCTGGTTTTTGTTATATCGAAAGTTGGGAACACGGAAAATTTGTGGCGCATTCGGGTTTAATTGTTCACCCAGATTATAGAAATCACGGTTTGGCAAAAAAAATCAAATCAAAAGTATTTGATTATTCGCTTCAAAAATATCCTGATGCCAAGGTTTTCGGAATCACTACTGGTTTAGCAGTAATGAAAATCAATTCGGATTTAGGATACAAACCGGTTCCTTTTTCTGAATTAACTACCGACCCAAGTTTTTGGAAAGGGTGTCAAACCTGTACCAACTATGAAATTTTAAAAAGTAAAGACAATAAAATGTGTCTGTGTACTGGAATGTTGTATGACCCAAAGGAAAAACAAAAAATTCCGCCAAAACACCCCTTTAACGTAAAAGTACTTAATAGATTAAAAAAAATTAAAGAAGCCTTATTCTTAAAAAAATAATTATACCATGAAAAAAGTTGTATTAGCCTATAGTGGAGGATTAGACACCTCATATTGCCTAAAATATTTAAAAAACGAAAAAGGATATGAAGTTCATACGGTTTTAATCAATACAGGAGGATTTGACGAAGCTGAACTACAAGCTATCGAAGACAGAGCCTACGAATTAGGAAGTGCTAAACACGCTAACCTTACGATTTTAGACAAATATTACGATAAAGCGATCAAATATTTAATTTACGGAAACGTATTAAAGAACAACACCTACCCGCTTTCTGTAAGTGCTGAACGTGTTTTCCAAGCAATTGAAGCGATTAAATATGCTAAATCGGTTGGTGCAAGTGCTATTGCTCACGGAAGTACTGGTGCCGGAAACGACCAAATTCGTTTTGATTTGATTTTCCAAACCATCGCTCCCGAAATCGAAATCATCACTCCTATTCGTGATTTGAAATTATCGCGTCAGGAAGAAGTAGACTATTTAGCTAAAAATGGTGTTCATTATTCTTGGGAAAAAGCACAATATTCCATCAACAAAGGACTTTGGGGAACTAGTGTAGGTGGAAAAGAAACGTTAACGTCTCACGAAGCCTTACCAAGCGAGGCTTACCCTTCTCAATTGCAAAAACAAGGCGAAGAAAAAGTAACTTTGGAATTCAATGAAGGACAATTGGTTGCCGTAAATGGCAAAAAAGACACGCCGCCAAATAACATTGTGATTTTAGAAAAATTAGCAAATGCCTATGCTATTGGTAGAGACATTCACGTGGGTGATACCATTATCGGAATCAAAGGAAGAGTTGGTTTTGAAGCGGCAGCGCCATTAATTATCATCAAAGCACACCATTTGCTAGAGAAACACACATTAGGCAAATGGCAACAATATTGGAAAGAGCAATTAGGCAACTGGTACGGAATGTTATTCCACGAAGGACAATTCTTAGACCCCGTAATGCGTAATATTGAAACCTTCTTGGAGGACACTCAAAAAACAGTTAACGGAACTGTAACGGTAACTTTGAAACCGTATCATTTCTCATTGGACGGAATCGAATCTAAAAATGATTTGATGAATACTGGATTTGGACAATATGGCGAAATGAACAATGCGTGGACTTCAGAGGATGCCAAAGGATTCATTAAAATTTTAGGAAACGCACAAAATATATTTTCATCAGTAAATCAACTAAGCCATGATTAAAGTTGGAATAATTGGAGGTTCTGGATATACAGCGGGAGAACTCATCAGAATCTTGATGTTTCACCCCAATGCTACTCTAGATTTTGTGTACAGCACGACCAATGCCGGTAAACCTTTATCGATTGCTCACCATGATTTGATGGGTGATATTGAAATGAATTTTACAGATCAAGTAAACCCTAACGTTAACGTGGTTTTCTTGTGTTTGGGTCACGGAAAATCAAAAGCATTTTTAGAACAAAACCAATTTCCAAACGATACTAAAATTATCGACTTAGGCAATGATTTTAGATTGACCAAAGACGCTGAATTTGATGGAAAACAATTTGTTTACGGCTTGCCTGAATTGAACAAAACAGCAATCCAATCGGCGAATTATATTGCCAACCCAGGTTGTTTTGCTACTGCTATACAATTGGCTTTATTGCCTTTGGCAAAAAATGGATTACTCAACGAAGATGTTCATATCAACGCGACAACAGGAAGTACTGGGGCTGGAGTAAGTCCTTCAGAAACCACACACTTCAGCTGGAGAAATAACAATATGTCACACTACAAAGCTTTTGAACACCAACATTTGGGCGAAATCAACCAAAGCGTTCAGCAATTGCAAGCGGGATATCCAAACGAATTAATTTTTGTTCCTAACAGAGGGGATTTCGCTAGAGGTATTTTCGCTACACTATACACTACCGTAACGGATAGTTTGGAAGATATTGTAGCAAAATACGAAGCATATTATGCTGATCAACCCTTTGTAACGGTTACTACTACTAATATCAACATGAAACAAGTAGTTCAAACCAACAAATGTATTATCAGTTTGATGAAAAAAGGAAACCGGCTTTTAATTACATCCATAATTGACAATTTAACTAAAGGAGCCTCTGGACAAGCGATTCAAAACATGAACTTGTTATTTGGCTTAGAAGAAACCACAGGATTGCATTTAAAGCCTTGTGGATTTTAAAATAAATTGTTTCAGGTTTAAAGTTTAAAGTTCTCTCGAAACTTGAAACCCGAAACTTGAAACTTAAAAACTTATCAAAATGAATTTATTTGACGTTTATCCTTTATACAACATCACCCCTGTAAAAGCAGTAGATTGCACCATTACAGACGATAAGGGTGTAGAATACTTAGATTTATACAGTGGTCATGGCGTAATTTCTATTGGTCACGCCCACCCGCACTATGTATCGAAATTAAAAAATCAATTGGATGCTATTGGGTTTTATTCCAATGCAATACAAAATCCATTGCAAGTAGAATTAGCTGAAAAACTAGGGAAATTATCCGGCTATGAAGATTACAGCTTATTCTTGTGTAGTTCTGGGGCTGAGGCCAATGAAAACGCGCTTAAGTTAGCTTCTTTCCACAACAATAAATCACGTGTTATTGCTTTTAATAATTCATTCCACGGAAGAACTTCTGCAGCTGTAGCAGTAACCGATAACAAAAAGATTGTAGCGCCTTTAAATGCACAACAAGTAGTTACCTTTTTGCCTTTAAACCAAATTGAATTGGTGGAAGCCGAATTAAAAAAAGGCGATGTTTGTTGTGTAATTATTGAAGGAATTCAAGGCGTGGGCGGATTGGACGAAGGAACTACCGAATTTTTCCAAAACTTAGAAAAAGTCTGCGCTCAACATGAGGTTGTCCTCATTTTAGACGAAGTACAGTCAGGTTATGGAAGAACAGGAAAATTCTTTGCACACCAGCACCACAACATCAAAGCTGACATTATTTGTTTAGCAAAAGGAATGGGGAATGGATTTCCAATTGGCGGAATTTTAATTTCACCAAAATTCAAAGCAAGCTATGGTCTATTAGGGACTACTTTTGGCGGAAGCCATTTAGCCTGTGCTGCAGGAATTGCGGTTTTGGATGTCATTAAAGACCAAAAATTAATGGACAATGTCAACGAAGTATATGCTTATTTCTTAGGAGCCATTCAACAAATTCCTGAAGTAAAAAAGGTAAAAGGAAAAGGATTGATGCTTGGCGTTGAATTTGATTTTGAAATCAATGAACTGCGTAAAAAAATGATTATTGACAAGCATATTTTTACTGGAAATGCCAATAACAAAAATCTATTACGAATTCTTCCTCCTCTGACAATCAACAAGAAAGACATAGATACTTTTATTGTTGCTTTAAAAGAAAGTTTGAAAGAAATTCAATCTTAATTTCATGAGTACACTACTTTCGATAGACAAAAGAAATGCAGTTTTAAGCCGAATGACAACACTTCTTGAAGAAGAAAGAACCAACCTTAAAGCTATCAACAAGCAAGACTTGGATAATTATTCTGGTACCGATTTAGCTATGGAAAAACGTCTTTTGGTAGACGATGCTAAAATTGACGGAATGATTTTGTCAATGCAGCAATTGGCAAGCCAAGACGATCCTATTGGGGTAGAACGTTTTCATTTTGTTCATGAAAAAGGAATGAAAATCACTAATAAAACAGCTGCTTTTGGCACGGTAATGATTATTTACGAATCACGTCCCGATGTTACTGTTGAAGCAGGCGGAATTGCTTTCAAATCAGGAAACAAAATCCTTTTGAAAGGCGGCAAAGAATCTTTGCTTTCCAATTTAAAAATTGTTGCGCTTTGGCACCAAGCCCTGAAAGAGAATGAGGTTTCGGAAGATTGGGTAGAATACCTCAATTACAATCGAACCGAAACCCAAGCTTTTTTAGAAAAACCAACACAGCGTGTGGACTTAATAGTTCCTCGTGGTGGCGAACAATTAATTGCTTTTGTAAAAAAACATGCTACCTGTCCTGTCATTGTGAGTGGTCGTGGCAATAATTTTGTTTACATAAACCAAGAAGCTGATTTAGAAAAAGCAACAGCTATTATCATCAATGGCAAAACATCTAACATTTCAGTTTGCAATGCTTTAGATAAAGTTTTAATAAACACAAATTTAAACAATTGGGAGTCTTTTACTAAACAAATAGTTGAACTATTACAACAGCATAACGTAACTGTTTTGGGTAACCAAAAAGTAGCCGCTGTAACAGGCGTCACTCCAATTGAATCGGATTTGATTTGGTACGAAGAGTTTTTGGATTACAAAATTGTGATTGGAACGGTAAATTCTGATCAAGAAGCTATTGAAAAAATTAATCAGTATTGCGGAGGTCATTCGGCTTCCATTATAACAGAAAATAAGGCTAAAGCACAAGAGTTTATGGACAATGTAGATTCGGCAGCAGTATATCACAACGCTTCTACTCGATTTACAGATGGAGGGCAATTTGGATTAGGAGGCGAATTAGCCATTAGCACAGATAAATTACACCAACGCGGCCCTATTGGCTTACAGCACTTGGTAACTAATAAATGGTATATTTACGGAGATGGACAAATCAGGTAAAAAAAGAATTTTATTAAAAATAGGAAGCAACACGCTCACCAAAGAAACCAATCATATTTCGAGAGGGAAGATTGAAGATATTGGGATGCAAATTGCAGCACTAAAAGACGATTACGAGTTTGTAATTGTAAGTTCAGGAGCTATTGCTGCGGCAAAACAATTTGTTAAACTAGAAGCTCCAGATAACGAAATTTTTGTAAAGCAAGCCTTAGCTTCTATTGGTCAACCCCATTTAATGCGGATATTCCATGAGAATTTTAGCGATTTAGGTTTGCATACCTCGCAATGTTTGCTTTCGTATGCTGATTTTGAAAAAACCGAAACTAAAGTGAACATTGTGAACACAATTGATGTTTTGGTAAAAAATAATTATATTCCAATTATTAACGAGAATGATACGGTATCAACTGATGAGATTAAATTTGGAGATAACGATAAATTAGCCGCTTTAACAGCCGTTTTATTGGATGTTGATATTTTAATTATCGCGACCAATACCAACGGAATTTATACTAAAGCCTCTATTCACGATGCGCATCCTGAAACGATTCGTTTAGTGACGGATTTACAAACTTTAGAAAAAGAAATTGGCGAAGCCAAATCCTCACACGGAACAGGCGGAATGCAGTCCAAAATTGATTCTGCAGCCATAGCCAAAGCCGCCAATATCGAAACTTGGATTGTCAACGGACTAGAAGATAATTTTATTTTAAAAGCATTACAAAACGAAATTCCTTTTACGAAGATTATATAAAAGATATACGAGTTGTCAACTTATTTGATAAGCCAAATAAACCGATAACCAAATAAACTAATACACTTAAAGTAATGAATTACATCAACATACAAGAAATAGATTCGCTTCAAGAATGGGTAAAAGAAGCAATTACAATCAAAAAAAATCCATTGCAAAACAAAGCCTTAGGTGAAAATAAAACCTTAGGAATGTTATTCTTTAATCCTAGTTTAAGAACGCGTTTGAGTACGCAAAAGGCGGCGTTGAACTTAGGAATGAATGTGATGGTGATGAACTTCACCAATGAGGGTTGGACACTCGAATTTGAAGATGGAGCGGTGATGAATCAAGGTGCCTCTGAACATATCAAAGAAGCAGCTCAAGTGGTATCACAGTATTGCGATATCATTGCTATTAGAGCTTTTGCAGGATTAATTGACAAAGAAAAAGACAATGCCGAAACCGTATTGTCTGGATTTTTGAAATATGCTACGGTGCCAATCGTGAATATGGAAAGTGCTACGGGACACCCCTTACAATCTTTGGCAGATGCCATCACAATGGAAGAACACAAAACAGCTCACCGTCCGAAAGTAGTTTTATCTTGGGCGCCACATCCAAAGGCTTTACCGCAAGCTGTTGCCAATTCATTTGTGCAAATGATGCAATTGCAAGACGCTGATTTTGTAATTACGCACCCAGAAGGTTATGAGCTGAATCCTGAGATTACAAAAGATTCAAAAATCGAATACGACCAAAACAAAGCGTTTGAAAATGCCGATTTCATTTATACCAAAAACTGGAGTAATTACAAGGAATACGGAAAAGTAACTAATTTAGATCCAAATTGGACTGTTACTGCTGAAAAAATGAAGTTGACTAACAATGCCAAATTCATGCACTGTTTGCCTGTAAGACGTAATGTAATCGTAGCAGACGAAGTGATTGATAGCGAAAATTCGGTAGTAATTGAACAAGCCAATAACAGAACGTATGCAGCACAATTGGTTTTGCAAAAAATTCTAAAAGATGGGAAATAAGCAATCCGTATCCATTATAAAAATTGGAGGGAATATCATTGATAATCCTACCGAATTAGCTTCGTTTTTAGCTGATTTTGCTGCTTTAGAAGGCAATACCATTCTAGTACATGGAGGTGGAAAATCAGCTACTAAGTTAGCACAAAGCATGGGATTGGTTCCTCAAATGATTGACGGACGCAGAATTACCGACGCCCCAATGCTCGAAGTAGTAGTGGGTGTTTATGCTGGCCAAATCAATAAAGAAGTAGTCGCACAATTACAAGCCAATGGTGCTAACGCTATGGGATTTTCTGGAGCTGATGGCAATTTAATTTTATCAGACAAACGAAACCATCCAACAATCGACTATGGTTTTGTAGGCGATGTAAAACAAGTCAATACTACTTTGTTAGCCCGTTTACTTGAAACAGGAATAACCCCTGTTTTTTGCGCCATTACACACGACGGAAAAGGCCAATTATTAAATACTAATGCTGATACTATTGCGAGCGAATTAGCTATTGCTCTATCTTCTGTTTATGAGGTTACACTCACCTATTATTTTGAAAAACCAGGTGTTTTATTTGATGCAGAAGATGACACTTCAGTTATTGAAGAGATTAATCCGGATTTGTATGCCAAATTAAAAGCAGAACAAGCCATTCATTCCGGAATGATTCCTAAATTAGACAACTGTTTCAACAGTTTATCTAAAGGGGTAAAACAAATTAGAATTGGACACCACCGAATGTTGCAAAACAAAACGGCTACTTATACGACAATTACTTTATGAATACTATAGAAATCCTTACACAAGAAGCTATTGCCTTATTAAAAGCGCTAATTGAAACCCCTTCCTTTTCTAGTGAAGAAGACCAAACGGCACTATTAATAGAGAATTGGTTTACCCAAAATGGGATTCCTTTTCAAAGAGAGAACAATAATATCTGGGCTTTCAACCAACATTTTGACAAAAGTAAACCCACGCTTTTATTGAATTCACATCATGATACTGTGAAACCAAACCAAGGCTACACCAACGATCCTTTTAAAGCCATTGTAAAAGACGGTAAATTATTTGGATTAGGAAGTAATGATGCAGGAGGTTGCTTGGTTTCGCTTCTAGCGACTTTTGTTCATTTTTATTCGCAAGAAAATTTACCGTACAATATAGTTATCGTTGCTTCTGCAGAAGAAGAAAGTAGCGGAAAGAATGGCTTGAATAGTGTATTGAAACACTTACCTGAATTAGATTGTGCTATTGTGGGTGAGCCTACTTTAATGCAATTGGCTATAGCCGAAAAAGGATTATTAGTATTGGATGTTGTTGTCAAAGGAACTGCTAGCCATGCCGCACACCAAAATGAAGACAACCCAATTTACAATGCGATGCCTGTTATTGATTGGTTCAAAACCTATCAATTTGAAAAAATATCAGAGGTTTTAGGACCTGTTAAAATGACTGTAACTCAAGTAAGTGCAGGAAAACAACATAATGTAGTTCCCGCCGAATGTCATTTAGTTGTGGATATTCGAGTGAATGACTGTTATAGTAATGCTGAGATTTTAGCCACCGTAAAAAGTCATGTAAATGCCGAAATTAATCCGCGTTCCATGCATTTGAACGCTTCATCAATTCCGTTACACCACGGTTTAGTTCAAGCCGGAATTGCATTGGGAAGAACTACCTACGGTTCGCCAACCTTATCAGACCAATCGGTATTGAGTTGCCAATCCTTGAAATTAGGGCCTGGAGAAACGCTTCGCTCCCACTCGGCTGACGAATTTATATTTATTAACGAAATAGAAGAAGGAATTCAATTGTATATCAAAATACTGACGGATTTTTTCAAGCAATAAAATTAGAATTATGAAACTTTGGGAAAAAGGAATCGCCACAGATAAACAAATAGAGCACTTCACTGTTGGAAACGACAGAGAATTGGATTTAGTTTTGGCTAAATATGATGCATTGGGTTCTATTGCTCATGCTAAAATGTTAGGTCAAATTGGTTTGTTAACCGATTCAGAAACCACTTCATTGGTTCTTGCTTTGGAAGACATTATCAAAGATGTTGAAGCAGGAAATTTTGAAATCGAAGACAGTTTTGAAGACGTGCACTCCAAAATTGAATACTTACTTACTGTTAAATTAGGCGATGCTGGAAAAAAAATCCATACGGCACGTTCTCGTAACGACCAAGTATTAGTTGATGTTCATTTGTATTTAAAAGATGTTGTCAAAGAACTCAAAGAACAAGTAAAAGTTCTTTTTGATTTATTGATGGAATCAGCTGACAAACACCAAAATGTATTGTTACCTGGTTATACGCACTTACAAATTGCTATGCCTTCTTCTTTTGGAATGTGGTTCTCGGCCTATGCCGAAAGTTTGATTGACGATATTACAATGTTGAATGCTGCACTAAAAGCAGTAGACCAAAACCCACTAGGTTCTGCAGCAGGTTACGGTAGTTCTTTCCCTATAAATAGAACGTTTACCACAAAAGAATTACACTTTGAAACCTTAAAATTCAATGCTGTAGCCGCTCAAATGAGTCGTGGAAAAGCCGAAAAAACGGTCGCTTTTGCTATGAGTAGCGTGGCGGCAACTTTGGCAAAATTTTCAATGGATGTGTGTTTGTATATGAGTCAAAATTTTGACTTCATCAGCTTGCCATCTCATCTTACAACAGGTTCAAGCATTATGCCTCACAAGAAAAACCCTGATGTATTTGAATTGATTCGTGGAAAATGCAACAAAATTCAAGCTTTGCCTTATGAAATCACTTTGATTACCAATAATTTACCAAGTGGCTACCATAGAGACTTACAATTATTGAAAGAAGGCTTATTTCCAGCGATTCAAAATTTAAAAGCCTGCTTGGATATTGCTATTTTCTCCATCAAAGACATTACGGTAAAAGAACATATTTTAGACGATAAAAAATACGACTATCTTTTTACGGTTGATTCCTTAAATGAAATGGTCGTTGCTGGAATTCCGTTTAGAGATGCCTACAAAGCAGTTGCTGAACAATTAGAAAATGGCACATTCCAATCGCCTAAAGCTACCAAACACACTCATGAAGGAAGTATCAACAACTTGTGTCTGGATGCTATAAAAGACAAGATGAAACAAGCGTATTAATTTCGCAAAATAGTCCTATAAAAAAAGCTCCAAGAAATTGGAGCTTTTTATTTTTAAGAACAAATCTTATTTTTTAATCACTAATCGGAAACCTTCTCCGTGGATATTCAAAATTTCAACATTTTCATCCGCTTTCAAATACTTTCTTAGTTTAGCGATATACACATCCATACTTCGAGAAGTAAAATAGTTATCGTCTCTCCAAATTTTTGTCAAAGCCAATTCTCTTGGCATTAAATCATTTTCGTGAAGAATCAACATTTTCAACAATTCATTCTCTTTTGGAGACAATTTGATTGGTTCTTCATTTTGATAGGTCAAAAATCTCAATTTAGAATTTAAGTGAAATTTACCCACATTAAATTCAAACTGTACTTGCTCAGTTTTAACATCTGATGATTTTCTCTGAATGATAGCTTTGATTTTCATCAGCAATACTTCTGAATCAAAAGGTTTATTCAAATAATCATCAGCACCCGCTTTATAACCTTTCAACACATCTTCTTTCATCGATTTAGCCGTTAAGAAAATGATTGGCACTTCTGCATTTTTCTCTCTTATTTCTTTGGCTAAAGTATACCCATCTTTATAAGGCATCATGACATCCAAAATACATAAATCATAATTATCTTTTTTGAACTTCTCAAAACCCTCCATTCCATTTTTGGCTAATGTCACATCAAAATCATTTAATAATAAATAATCTTTTAAGATTGCACCAAAATTTAGATCGTCTTCTACTAAAAGTATTCTTTTATTGCTATTTTCCATAATCTTAATTTATTAGTGGTAATTTTATTATGAAGGTACTTCCTTTCCCTTTTTCACTTTCTACATATACTTGACCATTATGGTCTTCAACTATTCTTTTTACATAAGCTAATCCTAAACCGTGACCTTTCACATTATGGATGTCTCCTGTATGCTCTCTATAAAACTTCTCAAAAATTCTTTTTTGAGCTACTTTACTCATTCCTAAACCTTTATCTTGTACTTTAATCAACACCATATCTTTGATGTTCTCTGTGTAAATATCTATTTCAGGTGCGTCTGGAGAATATTTAATTGCATTTTCTAAAATATTCACAATCACATTCGTAAAATGATTATCATTAATCAATACCGTTGTTCTAGTAGCTTCAAAATGGGTTGTAATACTACCTCCTCTATCCTCCAAAATTAAATTAACGTGTTCAATGGCATCATTAATAATATCTTCTACATGATTGGATTCTTTATCAATTTCTAATTCCTTTTTCTCTAATTTAGAAATTCGCAGCACGTTTTCTACCTGAGCATGCATACGCTTATTCTCATCTCTAATCATTTGAAGATAACGCAACACTTTCTCTTTATCATCAATTATTTTTGGATTTCTAATGGCATCCAAAGCTAAATTTATGGTAGCAATAGGCGTCTTGAATTCATGCGTCATATTATTAATGAAATCGGTTTTGATTTCGGAAATTTGACGTTGGCGAATTAACTGACTCAAAGCACTTGTATATGCTATAATAATAATCAACGTAAAAACGATTGAAAGTATTGTAATACTCACCAATTCAGACAACAAGTAGCGTTTTTTATACGGGAAAGACACTAATAATTTGTATTGCTCATGTCCTTCATTATCTGTCAAAATTGGAATAGAATAACTATTATTGCTATTGTACCTAAAGTCAGCTGATTTTACTTTGGTAGCAGCACCATTACTATAAATTCCAAACTCAAATTTAGTATTAACACCGTATTCTTCTAGTTCTTTCTTAATTAACTTTCGAATATTATCAGCAGACACTCTTTCTTCAAGAGGCATTGCAGTGGCAATATCTTTATAGAAAATTTCAAATTGTGCATTGTCTAATACATCCAAATTCCCCGATTTTTCAATGCGTTCGTCTGGAATTAAACTTTGCCCTAATAACGAATTATCTAATGGCTTATTATTGTAAACTTCGGTAACTCTTTTAGAACTGAAGTTCTTGAATAATTTCGTGTTGTCCGTTTTTTTGTCAAAGAGCGATGAATTGATATGAAAATCTTCCGAATTTATACTATTTGAATAAACAATAGTTTTATTCGTTTTTAAATTTTTCTGAACATACGTAAATTCTAATAAATCATCTTTCTTAGGAATTTTACCCGTACTATCTTTAAGATGATTGTACTTGTCATAAAAACTATAGGCCTCTTGTTTTTGCAATTTCTCAGCTACGTTTCCAAGTACTTGTTTTACATGAAATTTAAATTGTTCTTCATTATCTTGGAAGGAAGTATTGAACCAATACACCTGAACAAGAATAATCCCAATTAGGGACAAACTCATTAGCAAAACCAACAATCTAAAAAACAGCTTACTCATCGAAACAAATTTAGTATTTTAACAATATAATAAATAATACATTAACCAAATATTAACATCTAGCCTTCGTTTTGCTGAATCTTTAAAATTTTAAGAATTTTATCAATAGCTGATTTTGCATTTTGAAGATCACTATTTTCAATTACAAAGTCACTTTTAGCCACCCGTTGCTCATCGGTCCATTGCGCATTAATTCGATTCAAAACCTGTTCTTTCGAACTATTATCACGTTGCATCACACGAGCAATTCTATCTTCTAAAGGAGCTGTAATAGTTATTATATAATCACAATTTTGATAACTGCCACTTTCAAATAAAATAGCAGCTTCATAAACAACAAAAGGAGCTGACTGGTATTGGTCAAGCCAAATTTTAAATTGTTGTTTAACTGCGGGATGAATAATCCTGTTGAGTTGAGTCAGCTTATCTGAATTAGAAAAAACAATTGCTGCTAATTTTTGTCGATTTAAAATACCTTTTTCAAAAATAACTTCACCAAAAACTGCTTTTATTTCAGCTAAAACTGCTACGGATTGCATTAATTTTTTGGCTTCATCATCGGCAATAAACACAGGGATTCCTAACGATTTTAAATAAGTAGCAATAGTTGTTTTACCACTGCCAATTCCTCCTGTCAAACCGATAATTTTTGTCATTTGTTATTTTTTAAAAAACAAATAAGGAAAAGCTACTTCTGGTTGGCGTTTTAAAACAATCACTTTGATATACGATTCTAAAAATCCTAAACCGTACCCATAAAATTGTTTCCAAACCGCAATCAAGGACAAATACCCTATTTTTAAACTTCTATTTTGAATACTTGAAGTTACAAACAAAATAAAGAAGTACAACATATACAGTTGTAAAAAATAATCAAACGTTAATAGCAATAAAGCTACTGAAAGAAAAAATCCCAAAATAAAAGCTGTTGGGAAGAAAAAAGTCAACTTATTATGTTCTGGATACCAACTATTCAAAATAGGTCTGGCTTTACCAAACTTACTCACTTGAATCGAAAATTTGTCCCAATCAATTCGTCTTTTGTGATATACAAATGCTTTAGAAAATAATCGGGTTTCAAAACCCAAATTCCACAAACGAATAGATAAATCCGGATCTTCTCCTGGGTGAATATTACCAAATCCTTTAGACGCTTCAAAGGCTTTGCGAGACAATCCCATGTTAAAGCTTCTCGGTTGAAATTTCCCTATTTTCTCTGAGCCACCACGAATACCTCCTGTAGTTAAGAATGAGGTCATCGCAAAGTTGATCGCTTTTTGGATGTCTGAAAAACTATCCAATGCTTTATCTGGCCCACCAAAACAATCTACATAATCTACTTTTAATGCTTTGTCTACTTCATCCAAATATTGCGTAGGAATTATACAATCCGAATCAAAAATGATAAAATAATCACCACTAGCCTTAGCCATCCCGTAATTACGAGAATCTCCAGGACCTGAGTTTTCTTTATAGAAATAAGCAATATTCAATTGCGCCATGTATTTCTGAATCACTTCTCCACAAGGGATGGTTGAGCCATCTTCTACAATGACAATTTCAAAATCATTTTGATAGGTAGTTTTAGCTAAGCTTTCTAATAACTCATTTACTTCATCAGGACGGTTATACACCGGTATAATAAGAGAAAAATGCATATTCTAAGTTAAAAATAGTAATTCCTTGTTTGGATTGATATACAAATATAGTCTTTATACCCTATTGGTAGCAAGAATACTTTTCAACCAAAAAGACAAAAAAAATGCACCCAATTGGGTGCATTTGCATTTCAATGGAATAATGTATTAAGAAATACTTGGTACTTGTACCATTTCATTAGCATCAGCCAAATAATCTACTCCTTCAAATCCAAAACCAAATAGATTTAAGAAATCTTGTTTGTATCCTGCTAAATCACCAATTTCTGGCAATGATTCGGTAGTGGATTCTTTCCACAATGCCGCTACTTTAGCTTGTACATCATCGCGCATCTCCCAATCGTCAATACGAATTCTTCCTTTATCATCAGTTGGAACGGCTTGTCCTGTGTACAAACGTTGTTGGTACAAACGTTGGATTTGTTCGATACAACCTTCATGAATTCCTTCTGCTTTCATTATTTTGTACAACAATGAAATATACAATGGAATCACCGGAATAGCCGAACTAGCTTGAGTTACCAATGCTTTATTTACAGAAACATACGCCTTACCGTTCAACGGAGCTAAGTCTTTAGAAATTTCAAAAGCAGTTGCTTCCAAATGATCTTTGGCACGACCAATAGTTCCTTTTCTGTATACCGCTTCGGTTACTTCTGGTCCAATATACGAATAGGCCACAGTGGTAGCTCCTTCTGCTAATACATTAGCGTCTTTTAAAGCATTCATCCACATTGCCCAATCTTCGCCTCCCATAACTACTACAGTGTTATCGATATCTTCTTGGTTAGCAGGTTCAATAGAAACTTGCGTTACATTTCCGGTATGAAAATCAACGGTTTTATTAGTAAAAGTACCCCCAATTGGTTTCAAAGTAGAACGATGCAAAACTCCTGTTTTTGGGTGCATACGCACTGGCGAAGCTAAACTATAAATTACTAAATCAATCTGACCTAAATCGGCTTTAATTAAATCAATGGCTTGTTGCTTCACTTCGTCAGAAAAAGCATCTCCATTGATACTTTTGGCATACAAACCTGCTTTAGTAGCTTCTTTTTCAAAAGCAGCAGAATTATACCAACCTGGAGAAGCTGTTTTACCTTCAGCTGGTGCTTTTTCGAAAAATACACCAATGGTAGAAGCGTTAGAGCCAAAAGCACTTGTAATTCTTGATGCTAATCCGAATCCCGTAGAAGCTCCAATAACCAATACACGTTTTGGGCCATCAATAGCGCCTTTAGATTGCACATAAGCAATTTGATTTTTTACATTTTGCTCGCATCCAGCTGGGTGAGCTGTCAAGCAAATAAATCCTCTCATTCTAGGTTCTATAATCATATCTTTAATTCTAATTATTTACTATTTGTTGTTGTTTAGTTGTGTGCAAATATAAACCAAATCTTTAGTTCAACAAGGATTTGGCGTGATTTAGAGCCGAATCAGACACTACTGCTCCAGATAACATCTGGGCAATTTCTAACACTCTTTCTTCCTCATTTAGTAACTGTAAATCCGATTGTGTATCGTCTCCAACAGTAGCTTTATACACTTTAAAATGAGCATCTCCTTTAGCCGCAATTTGTGGCAAATGGGTAATCGCAAACAGTTGCATATTTTGACTCATTTCTTTCATGATCTCTCCCATTTTCATAGCTATCTCTCCCGAAACTCCTGTATCAATTTCGTCAAAAATCAAAGTTGGCAATTTAGAATAATGTGCTAAAATTGATTTTACCGCTAACATAATTCGGGACATCTCCCCTCCCGAAGCGACTTTTTTCAGCAAACCAAAATCAGTGCCTTTATTCGCAGAAAACAAAAACTGAATTTCATCTTTCCCATTTTGGTAATAGTTATCAGTTGTTTTGATTTCAATATTAAAACGAACGTTAGGCATTCCCAATGTGGCTAAAACAGCAATCAATTTATCGGATAAAACAGGAATTGCATTTGTTCTTTTTTGATGAATAGCTTGTGCCAACGCATCTAATTGACTCGTTTTATCTTGAATCGATTGAGTCAATGTAGCAATATCACTTTCTAAATTCCCCAATTCAAATAAAGTGTTTTCTAATGTAGTTTGGATAGCCAATAATTCGTCAACAGTAGTCACTTGGTGTTTCTTTTGCAAATTGAAAATCAACTGCAATTTTTGACTAATCAAATCCAATTGTTCTGGATCATTGATTAATTTTTCGGAACAATTAGTTAATTCATCTGAAATATCGTCCAACTCAATCACCAAACTTGTAATGCGCTCTAACAAAGAAGCATATTCTGGAGCAAAAGAGCTAATTTTTTGTAAAGCAATTTTAATCTCTTTCAAGGTAGACAATACTCCTACTTGCTCTTCATTGGCCAAAGCCAAAGATTTATCTACAGCCTCCTTAATGGTTTCCACATTATTCAGTTTCTCAAAATCAGCTTCTAACTGCTCCTGTTCACCTGATTTCAGTTGGGCAGCAACCAATTCGTTTAATAAAAAAGTATTGTATTCTTGTTCCTTAATTGATTCGGCTTGCTTTTTTAAGAGCGAATTCAAATTGGATTTATCTTCTTTATAGCTTTTTAAAAGGGATTGATACTGAGCGATTTCTTGTTGATTAGCGGCAATGGCATCAATAATTTTGAATTGTACCGTTTCATCTGATAATTCCTGAGTTTGCTGTTGCGAATGAATATCAATCAAAAACAGACTCAAATCCTGTAATTCTTGCAAGTTCACCGGACTATCATTAATAAAAGCTCTGGATTTTCCAGAAGGTAGAATTTCTCGACGAATTATCGTTTCGTCTTCATAATCCAAATCATTGGCTTCAAAAAAGGCTTGCAAATTATATTTTGAAATATCAAAATAAGCTTCGATAACACACTTTTCTTCTTTGTTTTTAAGGGACGTTAAATCGGCGCGCTTGCCTAAAACCAATCCCATAGCTCCCAAAATTATCGACTTACCCGCTCCTGTTTCTCCAGTAATTACAGAGAACCCTTTTGAAAAATCAATAGCTAATTTTTCAATCAAAGCATAGTTTTTTATCGATAGTGATGTTATCATTACAGCTGTTTGGCTTGAATTTAATATTTAATAGTACTCCATTTACTGGAATTCATCGGCGAAACTCGGTTTAAGCTATCTATTAAATCTGTAATAGATATACTAGGACCTCCTGAAAATACAGAAACAATTTCGTCTGATTTAGCATCAAAAAACACCCGAGTTAAAAAGGCATTGGGACGTAACGAATGTACTTTATTCAATCCCAACAAAGCCGATTTTACTTTTTCTTTAGCAGTTTTCAAATCTTTACTCATGCCGTCCAAAGCAGTATTATAATTAAACGAAGCTATTCGAACTTCACTAAACGTTGGCGATAACAAGTCGTTAATCAAAAAATACCTGTTTTGATTACCATCTGATTGCGTCCAGCCTTTATACCCTCCTTGTTGCGCCATATTGGCAATATTTTGAGCTACCTCCAATTGAGGTGTTCCTGATTGTTCTGCAAAAGAATCAGCATCCAATCCTACAATAAGATTACAATAAAAAGAAATCACCGAAACTAAATTGGAATCAAATGAATTAGGATTGTAAATTAAATTTTCAAATTCAGTATACCTAAAATTAAAATCTTTGTCATTAAAATTAAATATTGGACTAGAATAAGACGAATCAAAAATAGGTCGCGACGATTGTACTTGAATGGTTCCCGAAAACTCATCTGTACTTCCTGACAAAAGTGTAATGTAAATGGAACAATTAATTTTCTCATTTTGCTTCAACACTTGACCAGTCCAATCCGTTTTGTTGACAAAATCAGTTAAAGCACTTTGTAATGTTTTAAATACTTGCTGATTCGGATTTGTCATTTTTTGAGCATTAACCGTAACGGTACAATTCAATTGTTGCGAATGGACAATTGAACCTACAAAAAACAAGAAAAAAGCAATTAATTTACGCATTGAAATGAGCTATTACTTTGTTTATAATATCATCCGCCACTGCTTCTTTCGATTTCAATTCCATTGGTTCTATTTGGAAATTTTTATCTATAAAAGTGACTTTGTTGGTTTCTTTACGAAAACCAGCCCCTTCATCTTGAAGCGAATTTAAAACAATCAAATCTAGGTTTTTTTTCTGAATTTTCAACTTCGCATTCTCAATTTCATTTTCAGTTTCCAAAGCAAAACCAATTAAAAACTGTGTTGTCTTAGCTGCTCCTAATGAAGCCAATACATCTTTAGTTTTTTCTAACTCAATTGAAAATTCAGCATCTGATTTTTTAATCTTTTGCGAAGCAATTGTTTTGGGTTTATAATCAGCTACTGCTGCTGCTGCAATGGCGACATCCACATTAGAATAATGCTCTAGACAAGCGTCATACATTTCTTGTGCCGAAACTACAGCAACTAATTCAATTGCTGAATGATGTATTTTACAATTTGAGGGTCCGGAAACTAATACTACTGAAGCACCCAATTTTGCAGCACTTAAAGCGATATCATACCCCATTTTCCCAGAAGAATGATTGCCTATAAACCGTACCGGATCAATCGCTTCATACGTGGGTCCTGCAGTAATCAATATTTTTTTTCCTTTAAGAGGCAATTTACTTTCTAAATCAGATTCGATAAAAGCAAGGATGTTTTCGGGTTCTGCCATACGCCCCTCTCCAGACAAACCGCTGGCTAACTCGCCACTTTCTGCTGGAATTATGGTGTTTTCAAATTCGTTTAACGCCTTAAAATTAGCTATCGTACTAGGATGTTTGTACATATCTAAATCCATAGCTGGCGCAAAATAAACAGGACATTTTGCCGATAAATAGGTAGCTAAAAGTAAATTATCACAAGTCCCCGAAGCCATTTTGGATAACGTATTGGCTGTAGCCGGAGCAATTACCATCAAATCAGCCCAAAGTGCTAATTCCACGTGATTGTTCCAAACCCCTTCTTCTATCACATGATGCGTTTCAGAATCAACAGAATCCTTTGTGTCGTAAAAAGTAGAATAAACAGGATTTTTAGATAATGTCGCAAGAGTAAGTGGGGTGACAAAATCCTTAGAAGCAGGTGTCATGATCACTTGGACATGTGCACCTGCTTTTATAAATAGTCTTACCAATGAAGCTGTTTTATAGGCAGCAATTCCACCAGAAACTCCTAGTAAAATTTTCTTACCGTTTAAAACTGACATGGTAATGTTTTATTTGTTTGAGTCTCTGTGGTAGATTTTCCCGTCTAACCATTCTTGAACTGCTAAAGCGTGAGGCTTAGGCAATTTTTCGTAGAATTTTGATACTTCAATTTGTTCTTTGTTTTCAAAAACTTCTTCCAAACTGTCGTTGTAAGTTGCAAACTCTTCTAATTTTTCAGTCAATTCTTTTTTGATTTCAGAATTGATTTGGTTTGCTCTTTTAGCCATAATGGTTATTGCTTCATACACGTTACCAGTAGGTTCTTCAATAACTGTTTTGTTATAAGTTATTGTATTTACTGGAGCATTCGTCTTTTTTAAATCCATGACTTTATTTATTTAGTAAATTTTTGTAAATCTTTTTCAATACGAACCATCATTGCGTCCGCTTTTTGTTTGTATTTTGTATCTGCTTTGAATTTGATTAAGTTAGCATAAGCTACCTTTGCTACATTCAATCGCTCTTCCATTTTTGAAGGAACACTGTTGATTCCTAATTGATAAGCCGAATCATATTTATAAAACAAGGCTTCTTCTTTAAAAGGAGTTCCTGGATAATCTGCAATAAAATTATCTAAAGCTACAATAGCTGATTTATAATCTGAAATCGTATTGTATCCTTTTGCATTTTCAAAAACCTTTTTTTCTAGTTTTTCATTCATTTTTCTCATTAAAGCATTAGCTTCAACTAGGTACTCTGAATTAGGATAGGTATCAATAAAATTTTGTAATTTTTCAATTGCTTTATTGGTATCTGCCTGATCTAAACTGTACTCAGGAGATAACATCGAATAACTTTTAGCACCTAAAAAAGCAGCTTCTTGTGCTTTTTCACTTTTGGGATAACTCGAAACAAAACTTTCAAATTGGTAACCCGCTAAATAGTATTGTTTGGTTTTATAATAAGACTGAGCAAACATATAAAACATTTTCTCCGCTTGAGGTTTTCCTCTATAAGCTTGAGACATTTGTTCAAACAAACGAATAGCTTTGTTGTATTTTCTTGCCTCAAACATTTTAGTAGCAGACTCGAATTTAACGGCTACATCTTCGGATTTTAATGCTTTTTGGTATTGGTTACAAGAACCAAACAAAGCAATAACAAGTAAGAGAGATACTATTTTTTTCATTTTTTTACTTTTATTATGATTACTTCAGATTGACATCAACCTGATATAAGCATACCGAAGTTAAGGTCGCAAATTTAGGTATTAATTTAGCGACTACAAAATATTTTTTGAGTTAAAAAAATGTGAAATAAATTGCCTTTATTTATTGCTTTTTTGAACAAACAAATCAATTCTTTTAGACAAAGAATCATCTACTGTTACCAATGGCAAACGCACTGTATTTCCTGCTATTCCTAGTGATTGAAACACTTGTTTGATTCCTGCCGGATTTCCTTGTTCAAAAATCATATCAATACAATCAGACAACTCATATTGTATTTGGAACGCCTGATCTACTTTACGATTTAATCCCAAACGAATCATTTCTGAAAAAGCAGCTGGAAAACCTTGCCCAATAACCGAAATAACTCCAGAACCACCTGCCAAAATTAAAGACAAAGCCGTCATATCGTCTCCCGAAATAACTAAGAAATCTTTTGGTTTTGTTTTCAACAACTGAAATCCTTGTACCAAATCTCCTGAAGCTTCTTTGATAGCGACAACATTTTTGAAATCAGTAGCTAAACGTACTACTGTTGCTGGTAACATATTACTTGAAGTTCGCCCAGGAACATTATACAAAATTACTGGCAGTGGAGATGCCTCGGCTACCGCTTTAAAATGTTGGTAAATTCCCTCCTGAGTGGGTTTATTATAATAAGGGGAAACTGAAAGAATCGCGGTAAACGCAGACAAATCTCTGGTTTGTAGTTCTGCAACTACTTCCATGGTATTATTACCTCCTACACCTAAAACTAAAGGCAATCTTCCTTTATTAGCCTCAACAACTGTCGCAATAACTACTTCTTTTTCAGCTGCTGACAATGTTGCATTTTCAGCAGTTGTTCCTAATACTACTAAATACTCAACACCACCATCAATGGAGAAATTCACAATTCTAGTTAATGCTTCGGTATCAATTAAAAAATCAGCTCTAAAAGGAGTTACAAGAGCAACACCCGTTCCTATTAATGATTGCATATTAAGATTCTATTTTATTTAATATTTTTAAATATTTACATAATTCATGAACGAAAATCATATAATTTTCAATTCGTGTAGTAATCGTCAAATGATGTAATCTTTTGTCAATTGACGAAAACCCAACTTTAAATTTTGCTTTCGAATTGTTTGTTATGAGTAGCAAAATTGCTTTTTCTATTTCATAATAACTAACTAATAAATCAAATTCTGTTTGAATAAATTGACTTACAACTGTATCTGTAATCTCAGCATTCCAATTCAAAACATCCGAATTAAAAGTGTACCTAGATGGATTTTCTTTTTTATTTATTGCCTCTCTATAAACAATAACTGTGATGTTACTCGCAACAAAACCATTTGAAATTAAATCTTGAATTAGGCTCTCTTTTTCAGAAAAAGCAGTTTCATCTATTAATAACCCAACTGTTTTTATAGTATTTGTAGCGGCATAGCTACTCACTTCTTGCCATTTATTTTTTAACGTATATTTTAAAAAAAAATTCTTTAAATAATTTAAAAACATAGTACATTTACCTGATTACAAAATTAATTAATAAAGTGGCATTAGAAATGGTAAAACTAAAAAAGTATAATCAATTTTTCAAACTTTTTGTTATATTTATAACATCTGTACTAATTGTTTCTTGTGGAAAACCCAATTATCAATTAACTACAATTGAAGGAAAACGCATTCCAATTAAAGAAACAATACAACAAACTCCAGAAATAGAGCAATTTATTAGTCCTTATCGCGAACATATTGATGCCGATTTGAGTGCTGTTTTAGCGTATAGCCCAGAAACTTTAGACAAAAGTGGTAGCAAATGGCAATCGCCATTAGGAAACTTATTGGCCGATGTAACATTCAAAGCGGCTGATAAAGTTTTTCAATTAAGAGAAAAGAAACCCGTAAGTATTTGTTTATTGAATAGTGGCGGCATTCGCTCTATACTTCCTAAAGGAAATGTAACCGCACGCACCGCTTTTGAAATTATGCCATTTGAAAACAGCCTAGTTATTATTGGATTAAAAGGAGAACAAATACAAGAACTGGTAGATTATTTTATCGCTACAAAAAAATCACACCCGATTGCAGGAATTACTTTTACCATCAAAAAAGACAATACTGCTAAAAACATTTTAGTTCAAGGTAAACCACTTGATTCGAATTCTATTTATTATGTAGCCACCAATGATTATTTGGCTAACGGAGGAGATAATATGAATTTTTTCAAAAAAGGAATTCAGAAATTTGATTTAGATTACAAACTACGCAATATTCTAATTGACTATTTCAAAGAAGTAGATACTATCCCTGTAATCAATGATATCCGTATTACTGAAGAATAAGTTCCAAAACAACGAAAGATGAAAAGAAGAGATTTTATAGAAAAAACAGCAGCAGGTTCTGCTTTTGTAGGATTGGGATTGTCATTGAGCAGTTTCAAATCAGCCGATATTAAAAAAATAACCATTTTACATACTAACGACGTACATAGCCACATTGATCCATTCCCGGCGGATGATCCTCGAAATGCTAATATGGGTGGTGTGAGCCGCAGAGCTGCATTAATAGAAAGCATTCGCCAAGAAAATCCGAATGTATTGCTTTTGGATGCTGGAGATATTTTTCAAGGAACACCTTATTTTAATTATTATGGTGGCGAATTGGAATTCAAATTAATGAGTATGATGAAATACGATGCTTCAGCTATTGGAAATCACGATTTTGACAATGGTGTAGAGGGTTTACACGCACAAATGCCTCATGCTACTTTTGAATTTATTTCCGCCAATTACGATTTTAAAAATACCGTAATGGACGGATTTGTAAAACCTTATAAAGTTTTCATCAAAGACGGAATTAAAATTGGAGTATTTGGATTAGGAATCGAATTTGACGGACTTGTAGACAAAAAATTATACAAAGAAACAGTATACAACGACCCTGTAGAAATTAGTCAAGATATGGTGCGTATTTTGAAAAAAGAACAGCAATGCGATTTAGTAATTTGTTTGTCTCACCTTGGCTACAAATACGGAAAAGAAGATGCTGATAAGATTAGTGATTTAAAATTAGCTACTGTAACCGAAGACATTGATTTAATTATTGGAGGACATACCCATACTTTCTTGGACAAGCCAACTGTGGTTAAAAACAAAGCTGGAAAAGACGTATTAGTCAATCAAGTGGGCTGCTACGGTATTAATTTAGGACAAATTGATTTTTACTTTGATAGCAACAAACAAAATATAGCTAAAGGAAAATCGATTGTTGTATAATTAAAGTAATGACTAATGAAAAATTTCTTCAACTTAAAAACAACTTGGACTAATGCCGAATTCATTCCATTGAAATTGTGCATTGCTTCAGCTTACATTTTAATTGGAATCTATTTTGTTGATTTCTTTAAAAAATATTGGCAATTTGTAGCGCTTATTTTTATCATCACAGTAATTACGTCAGTAGCAATGTGGATCAAAAAGATGAAACAGAATAATTAATGAATCATCGCTTTGAAATCTTCTTCTGAGATAATCGGAATATTCAGCTTATTAGCCTTATCTAGTTTAGCCGGCCCCATATTATCTCCGGCCACGACATAATCGGTTTTAGCGGAAATAGAACTTCCAACTTTACCTCCGTTATCTTCGATGGTTTGTTTCAATTCGTCTCTGGAAAACAACGAAAAAACTCCCGAAACCACAAAGGTTTTACCCTGTAATTTATCAGTTGCATTAGGGTTGATTTTTTCTACGATTTCAAATTGAATACCGTAGTTTTTTAATCTATCAATGATTATTTGATTTTCTTGATTGTCAAAAAAATCAATAACACTTTGCGCAATACGTTCGCCAATTTCGTCCACTAAAATCAAATCCATCAAACTAGCTTGACGTAAAGTATCAATATTCTTATAATGTTTGGCTAATTTTTTGGCTACAGTTTCTCCTACATAGCGAATTCCTAGAGCAAACAATACCCGCTCAAAAGGAATCTTTTTAGAAAGGTTCACACCATTTACTAAGTTCTCAGCTGATTTCTGAGCCATTCGTTCCAAAGGCACAATTTGTTCCACTGTCAATTCATACAAATCAGCGTAATTGCGAACTAAACCGTTATTGAATAACAACGCAACTGTTTCTCCTCCAAGTCCCTCAATATCCATTGCTTTTCTGGAAATATAATGTTGGATTCGGCCGATAATCTGTGGTGGACAACCATAAAAGTTAGGACAATAATGATTGGCTTCTCCTTCACTACGTACGAGTTCAGTTTGGCATTCCGGACAATGAGTTATATAACGAGTAGATTCAGTAAATAATGGTCGTTGAGCCAAATCAACAGCAATAATTTTAGGAATTATTTCCCCTCCTTTTTCAACAAAAACAGTATCTCCAACACGGATGTCTAATTTTTCAATCTGGTCAGCATTATGTAACGAAGCACGTTTTACGACAGTTCCTGCCAATTGTACAGGTTCTAAATTAGCCACAGGTGTAATAGCTCCTGTCCGACCTACTTGGTACGAAATAGAATTCAAACGAGTGGCTACTTGCTCTGATTTGAATTTATAAGCTATCGCCCAACGCGGTGATTTAGCTGTATATCCTAGTTCTTCTTGGTGTTGAAACGAATTCACCTTCACTACCACTCCATCAGTTTCGTATGGCAAAGTATGGCGATGCGTATCCCAATACGCTATAAATTGAAAAACTTCATCTAAACTTTTGGCCAACTTCGCCTCTTTAGGCGCTTTAAAACCCCAAGCTCTTGCCGATTCCAAACTTTCAAATTGAGTATTGAAAGGTAGTTGGTTTCCAATTAAAAAATACAATAAGCAATCCAAGGGTCTTTTGGCTACTTCGGTGCTGTCTTGTAATTTCAAACTTCCAGAAGCGGTATTTCTAGGATTAGAATACGGCGTTTCTCCAATTTCAATTAACTCCTGATTCATTTTTTCAAAACCTGCAAAAGGCAAAATAATTTCGCCACGCACATCAAATTTTAGAGGGTAATTTCCTTTTAATTGTAACGGAATCGATTTAATGGTTTTAATATTAGTCGTCACATCATCACCCTGAAATCCATCTCCACGAGTAACAGCACGATTCAATTTTCCATTTTCATAGGTAATGCTTATGGAAGCGCCATCATATTTCAACTCGCAGGTGTATTCTAAAGGAACATCTCCTAATACTTTTTGGATTCGTTTTTCCCATTCTAACAAATCTTCTTTGGAATAGGAATTATCTAATGAGTACATTCGGTGTTCGTGGACTACCGTTTCAAAATTCTTGGTAATGGCTCCACCAACACGCTGTGTAGGAGAACTTTCATCAAAAAACTCAGGATGTTTATTTTCTAAGTCTTGTAATTGAGTTAATTTCAAATCAAATTCATAATCCGAAATAGTAGGTTGATCTAACACATAGTAATTGTAGTTGTGTTGATTTAATTCTTCTCGTAAATTTTGAATCGTATTTTGAATATCCATAGAAAATAAAATTGGCTATTTTAGTTTTTGAAATAGTGCACTAAAATAGCCAAATTAATAGAAAAACCAATACAATTATGATTCAATAATCGAATTTATTTGTTGGTATAATTGTCCGTCACTCAAGAAAGCGCCTTGTTGAATTAGTCCGAATATAGAAGCATTTCTTTCTTCGGTAAATACTTTTTTACCTATTTTCATTTCAATGGTTTCTGTAAACATATTGTCACTCAACCATTGCAGCCCTTCTTTGGTCAAAAAATCTACGTCTGGAACCAATGATTTTAAAACTATTGAATTTACATATGTATCAAAACATTGAAAAAGAAAAATATGATTTTTGGAAAAATGTTCCAAAAAGTCTGCCTTGGTCAAAACGCCTTCCCAAATCAAATCAGAAAAAACATCTAGTTCTTGTTCTGCTACTTCAGGTTGATTTTCTTTAATGGTATCCCATTCGACTTTATCAATCGATTGGCTTGCCAAAAAATTAATAAACTCGGGATGTAATTCTTCAAATTGTTCTTTGGTTAATCTTGAGTATTTCATATCATTAAGGGAACATGCTAAACTAGTTCCAAATAGTTAAAAATAAAAAAATGAGATTGCTTCGTTACTTGCAATGGCATTAAACAAAAAAATCCCGACTCACATCGGGATTTTAAGGTATAATTTTAGAAATTAAGCTTTTTCAGCAACAATTTCGTAAGCTAATTCTACAATAACATCTCTGTGTAAACGAACAGTAGCATTGTATTTACCGATACGTTTAACGATTCCGCTAGTGATGAATTTTCTATCAATTTCTTGACCTGCATTAGCCAAAGCTGCAGCGATGTCAATATTAGTAATAGAACCAAATAATTTTTCACCACCTGCTTTTGCAGTGATTTTAATTTCGATAGCTTTTAAAGTTTCTGCTAATGCTTTTGCATCTGCTACTACTTTAGCTTCTTTGTGCGCTCTTTGTTTCAAGTTTTCAGCTAATACTTTCTTTGCAGAAGGAGTTGCTAATTGTGCGAAACCTTGTGGGATTAAGTAATTACGACCGTAACCGTTTTTTACAGTAACTACGTCATCTTTAAATCCTAAATTTTGAACGTCTTTTTTAAGAATCAATTCCATGTTGTTGTCCTTGTTATAGAAGTTAGGTTCTCTGAGAGAAACCAACAACTGAGTTTAAATTATTTTAATAAATCGGCCACGTATGGCATTAAAGCTAAGTGACGTGCTCTTTTTACAGCAACAGACACTTTTCTTTGGTATTTCAATGAAGTTCCTGTTAAACGACGAGGAAGAATTTTTCCTTGCTCGTTAACAAATTTCAATAAGAAATCAGCATCTTTATAATCGATATATTTGATACCTGATTTTTTGAAACGACAATACTTTTTAGTTTTGTTAGTTTCTATGTTCAAAGGCGTAAGATATCTGATATCTCCGTCTTTTTTTCCTGAAGCAGATTGTTGTAATGTAGCCATGATAATTACGCTTTTTGAGATTTAAGTTTAGTTCTTCTTCTTTCAGCCCAAGAAATTGCGTGTTTATCCAAACTTACAGTTAAGAAACGCATTACTCTCTCGTCACGTCTAAATTCAGTTTCAAAAGCAAGCAATACTTCACCAGCAACTTTGAATTCGAATAAATGGTAAAAACCACTTTTCTTGTTTTGAATTTCGTAAGCCATTTTTTTAAGGCCCCAGTCTTCTTTCGATACCATTTCAGCTCCACGACTAGTAAGAAATTCTTCAAATTTGCTTACTGTTTCCTTTACCTGAACTTCAGATAAAACGGGATTTAAAATGAAAACAGTTTCATAATGATTCATAAATAATGTATTTATTTGTTAAATTGGGTGCAAAAATAGTCAATTCTTTTATATATACAAGCTATAATAACATTTATTATTATTTATGTAAATATTTACTTTCATTTGTGATTTCTATTTTAATTTTCATTAACTTTAATATTGATAATCAATAAATTAAATTATTATGAAATTAAATTGTTTAATAATCGAAGATAGTGCCGTTCAACGAATGATTGTAGCACGGTTGGTTAACAATCATCCACAATTAAATCTAATAGGTGACTTCTCCAATGCTATAGAAGCCAGAAACTGCATGAGCATCCACTCAGTGGATTTAGTATTTTTAGATATTGAAATGCCCGTAATCAATGGGTTTTCTTTTCTAGAAGGCTTAAAAACAAAACCTCAAATCATTTTTGTTACCGCTAAAGCCGAATACGCTTTAAAAGCTTTTGATTACGATGCCACTGACTACATTCAAAAACCCGTTGCTCAAAACCGATTTGAAACGGCAGTAAAACGCGCTTTACACTTGCATTCTCTTGAACATGAAACCAAAGAAGAAGATGGCGAACATATTTTTATTAAAAGTAATCTCAAAAAATTAAAAATATTCACTTCTAAAATAAAATGGATTGAAGCTTTTGGAGATTATGTAAAGGTTGTAACCGAAGAAGGTAATAATCTTGTCCTTTCTACAATGAAATCATTTGAAGGCAACTTGAGTAAAGAAAAATTTGTAAGAGTTCATAAATCCTACATTATTAATATTGACAAGGTAGAACGCTATAACAGTAAATTTGCTGAAATTGGATCTTCAAAAATTCCGTTGAGTCGACATAAAAAAGAAGACTTAATCAAAGCCCTTGCTTTTGCGTAGCTTAATAATAATCTACATTTATTACCACTTTTATAGCCCTATATTGCGGAACTGCTTCAAAACTATTTAGCATTTTTTGAATTGTTTTTTTAGTATTTCCAATTGAAGTATTTTGAGGAATTTTAATCAAAATAGTTCGAATGTACTCATTTCTTATCCTACTAATAGGTGGTTCTTCGGGACCTAAAACAGGCAGCGCTAAATTCTGGCTCATGACTTGGTACAACCACATCGCTCCTTCTTTCAATTTATCAAAATCACGATGCTTCAAGGTTAATTTAACTAATCTGAAATATGGCGGGTATTTATAAATTTGGCGGTCATATAACTGCTCTTTATACATTCCTATATAATCATTGTTAGTCACCTGCTGTATCGTATTATGATTTGGATTATAAGTCTGAATCACCACTTTTCCTCGTTTTTCTGAACGACCGGAACGACCAGCAACCTGAGTCATCATTTGGAAACTTCTTTCAAAAGCTCTAAAATCAGGATGATACAACATCGTATCCGCATTCATTATTCCCACCAAACTTACATTGTTGAAATCCAGACCTTTCGCCAACATTTGGGTTCCTACTAAAATCTCTATTTCTTGATTTTTAAAACTATCAATAATTTTCTCAAACCCAAACTTGCCTCTAGTGGTATCTTGATCCATTCGCCCTATTTTAGCATTTGGAAAAATAGCAAGTAATTCTTGCTCAATTTGTTCTGTTCCAAAACCTTTTGTAGCCAAATCAATACCCGAACAACTATGACAATGTGTTGGTTTTGCCATAGAATAGCCACAATAATGACAGCGTAACTGATTTTTGTGTTTATGATACGTCAAACTCACATCACATTGCTGGCATTGAGGCACATTACCACAGGTTAGACATTCCATAATTGGCGAATAACCTCTTCTGTTTTGAAATAAAATCACTTGTTCTCCTAACGACAAGGTAGTAGTAATAGCCTCTATTAATGAAGTACTAAAATGTCCCGTCATTTTCTTGCGGAAGTAACTGTCTTTTAAATCCACCAATTCAATTTCTGGCAATTGTACATTTCCGTATCGCTCTGAAATTTCAACTAAACCATATTTATCTGATTGCGCATTAAAATACGATTCAATACTTGGCGTTGCCGAACCCAAAAGGACTTTTGCTTTGTGAGCATTAGCCAAAACAATTGCCGCATCTCGAGCGTGGTATCGTGGTGCAGGATCTACTTGTTTAAAAGTTTGTTCGTGTTCTTCATCCACAATAATTAAGCTCAAATTGGAAAAAGGTAAAAACAAAGCCGACCTCGCTCCTATTACGATTTGGGCTTTGGGCGATTGTTCCAAAACTTGTTTCCACAATTCAACACGCTCATTATTGCTGTACTTTGAATGATACACCCCTACTTTGTCTCCAAAATAAGTTCGTAAACGACCTACTAACTGAGTCGTTAAAGCAATTTCTGGCAAAAGATACAAGACTTGCTTTCCGGTTGTTAACTGTTCTTCAATTAACTTAATATAAATTTCTGTCTTTCCGCTCGAAGTTACTCCATGTAATAAACATACTTCTTTTGATACAAAAGATGTTTTGATTTGGTCACAAGCCTCTTGTTGCGCTACGCTCAATTGCAACGCTGTTTCTTGGGCATTCCCTTCAAAATTGACTCTATCTTCCTGAATAAAATACGCTTCTAGTATTTCTTTTTCAATCAAGGCCTTTATTATTGACGATGTAGAATTAGCTGCTTCCACCAATTGTTTTACTGAGATTGGCTTTCTCTCTGCCGCATTCAACTGAAAATAAGTCAACACAATTTCTCTTTGCTTAGAAGCACTTTTTAGCATTTCCAACAATTCACCTAAACCTGAATTAGAATCATATTGAGGATGTAATCGCACGTAGCGAACTAATTTTGGCTTATACAATTCCTGAACTTCTTCTTGAAGTACCAAAATGTTTTTGTTAATCATTTTTTGAATAACCGGAAAACTATTTTTCTTATTTAAAATAGCCGTTATATCTTGAATACGCAACGAACTTTGTTGCTGTAAGGCTTGATAGATTAAAAACTCTTCATCTGAAAGCGAATTTTCATCCACTATAACCGATTGTTTTTGCGAAATAATAGTTTCACTTTCTAACAACAATGCACTCGGCATAGCTCCTCGATACACATCGCCAATCGCACACATATAATAGCTAGTAATCCATTGCCAATGTGCAATTTGAATCTCGGTTACAATAGGTGTTTCATCCAGTATTTGGTCAATTTCTTTAGCTTCATATAATGATGGCTCATCCTGATGCTTGCCAATAATTAACGCCGTATACATTTTACTTTTGCCAAAAGGCACTACCACCCTCATCCCATTTTTTACAAAATGAAATTCAGCTTCCGAAACCCTATAGGTAAAGGTTTTTGCAAGTGATAACGGTAAAATGACTTCGACAAAAAACATGTATGGATTTTAAATTAATTCACTCGATGCCAATATTGCGTTCTTCCTAATAACGAAAAACCAATATAGCCACGAACTTTAAGTTTGTCTTTTGATTCCAAGGAAAGGCTGCATTTATACAATTTCCCATTTTTAGGGTCTAAAATTTCGCCTGAATTGTATTCAGAACCGTCTTTTGACAATCCTTTAATGATAGTTAAACCTAAAATGGGTTTGTTTTTATCATCACCCGAACACTTTTGGCACAAGCTATTTTTGTGAACTAGATCCAATACTTCAACTACTTTTGCATAAATTTTTCCCGACTTAGAAAATACTTCAACAATGGATTTGGCTTCGCCTGTTTCATCATCAATAGTTTTCCATTTTCCAATAATCGATTGAGAATTTACACTAATAGAAAAAAAGACAAAAAATAACACACAATAATACTTATTCATAATCAACGATTTAGTTATTCTAATTGGGAGGCATTTTGTTTTTTTAATTTGGCAATAATAGCGTTCAATTCAAATCCTAACAAAAGAATCATACAGTTAATCCAAATATAAAACATCAAAATCAACAAGGTTCCAATGGACCCGTACAACTCGTTATACTTAGAAAATTTAATAACCCATATTCCGAAAAAATAAGACGAAATAATAATCAAAATAGTAGTAAAAACAGACCCAATACTTATAAATCGGGGTTTATGAAATTGCTTGGTTCCATAACGCAAAAGGATAGAACTTGTAATTAAAATCATCACAATTACAAAAGCGTAACGCCCCATTTCTATTAACGGAACTTGATCACTTAATACATCTTGAATAATAGTTTGTTGAATAATTACCTCAAAAATTACGATAGCAGCCACTGTTACAATCAATAAAATCGATAATATCATCGAAATTCCTATCGCTACTATATATTGATGTAAAAATCCTCGTTTTACAATAACGTGTTTCGAAGACTCAAAACCGCTAATGATTCCCGAAATCCCATTCGCCATTAAAAAAATTGACAAAACAAATCCTGAAGACAACAAGCCTGAGTGACTGTTGTTCAAGATATCATTGATAATTTTATAAATAGCATCATACGTATTGGGAGGCACTCCTTCTTTCACAAATTCTAAAAAATCAGCCTGAAAACCTTCAATTGGAATATACGGAATCAAATTCAATATGAATAAAGCAAAAGGAAACAAAGCCATAAAAAAACTAAAAGCGACCGCACTAGCGTGATACGTCAAACCACCTTCTACTATTCCAAGAATATACAATTCCATCAAATCATACAACGACAACCCTTCTAACCAAGGTAATTTGATTCGTTGTAAAACCTGAACTAAATTTCTTAGTATCGGCACTTTTAAAAGTTTGCTTTCTATCGCTTTCGACATATTACGACGCTTTTAAACTTAAGTCCATATTAGCAACAGAATGTGTCAAAGCTCCAGATGAAATATAATCTACACCACAATCTGCATAATTCCGAATCGTAGTTTCATTAATATTTCCAGACGATTCTGTTTGGCATTTATCCCCAATTAAAGCTACTGCTTTTCGAGTATCGTCGTAATTAAAATTATCAATCAAAATACGATGCACCCCATCACTTTTCAATATTTCTTTAATTTCATCCAAATCCCGAGCTTCTACTATAATTTTTAAATCTAAATTATTGGCTTTAAGATAGTCTTTAGTTTTGGCTATGGCCAAAGTAATTCCGCCCGCAAAATCAATATGATTATCTTTTAACATAATCATATCATACAAAGCAAAACGATGATTCTCACCACCACCTATTTTAACCGCCCATTTTTCAGGTGCACGAAACCCTGGAGTTGTTTTACGAGTGTCTAAAATTTTAGTTTTGGTACCTTTTAACAATTGAACGTACTCGTTTGTTTTTGTAGCAATGGCCGACATTCGTTGCATCGAATTCAAAACCACTCGCTCTGCTTTTAAAATAGATTGCGAACTTCCCGAAACGTAAAAAACTACATCCCCTTTCTTTACATTAGTTCCATCTTCAATAAGTATTTCCAACTGCAAATTAGCATCTACATAATGGAATATCATTTTTGCAAAAGCTACACCTGCAATGATTCCGTCCTCTTTTACTAATAATTTTGCCTTTCCTTCCGCAGAAGCTGGAATACAAGCCAATGAACTATAATCACCCGTACCCACATCTTCTCGTATGGCATTGACAATTAAAAGTTCTAATTCGTTTTTGAATTGGGAATCGCTAATCATTTTCTTCTTTTTTTAGGAATTGCTAAAATAGGATATATTTTGGGGATTAAAAAATTTGAAAGAAGCATAATTTTGATGTGGTGTAAAAACAAAAAAAGGGTAACCAATGTTACCCTTTTCAACTCGAGAAGTATCTTTTAGTTGTGTGTTTGCCTAGCCACTTCCCCGTGATGTAATATGTCTAATCCTACCGTTTGATCTTCTTCGTTTACACGAACAGGGATAAACTTATTGATGATTTTAAACAACAAAACGGTAAAAATAAAAGCATAACTGGTTGCAAATAGAATTGCTACACATTCTTTAAATAACAACATTCCATCGCCTCCAAAGAACAGTCCATTAGGAACTAAAGAGTTAATTTGACTATTGGCAAAGAAACCTAAACAAATCGTTCCAATAATTCCGCCCATACCGTGTACTCCCCAAACATCTAACGCATCATCCCAACCTTTGTGTTCTTTATATTTTACTGCAGCAAAACAGCCAAAAGCAGCAATAATTCCAATAATCGCCGCAGAATAAATATCTACATAACCTGCTGCAGGTGTAATTGTAGCCAATCCAGCCACAGCACCTGTCATCAATCCAATAAAAGTGGGTTTCTTTTTTCCAGTATTCCATTCAATTAACAACCAAGTAACTGCCGCAAAGGATGCTGCCGTATCAGTATTTAAGAATGCAGAAATCGTTACCGAATTCACCGCTAATTCACTTCCTGCATTGAATCCGTACCAACCAAACCATAACAATGCCGTCCCAATAGCTACTAACGGAATATTATTAGGCTCGTGTGATTTTTGACGTTTTCCAACAAAATAAACAGAGGCTAAAGCTGCAAAACCAGCTGTTGCATGTACCGTGATTCCTCCAGCGAAATCAAATACTCCCCATTCAGCAAGCAATCCGCCACCCCAAACCATGTGCACAAATGGATAGTAAACAAAAATTTGCCATACAATCAAAAAGACCACATACGATTTAAACGAAACTCTGTTAATGAACGCTCCCGTTATCAAAGCAGGAGTAATGATAGCAAACATCATTTGGTATGCTATAAAAATATATTCTGGAAAACGTTTGTCTGGCGAGTACAATGTAGAAGGAGTAATTCCGTGATAAAATGCTTTGTCAAAATTTCCAATGATACCAAAGAAATCATTTCCAGCATCCATAGTTCCGCTAAAACAAACCGAATACCCAAAAGCAAACCAAAGCACTGTACTAATTCCCATAGAAACAAAGCTTTGCATCATAATGCTCAAAATATTCTTATTACATCCTAATCCACCGTAGAAAAAAGCAAGTCCTGGTGTCATTAACATTACCAAACTAGTGGCAAGAATCATAAAAGTAGTTAAACCTACATCTAACATAATTGTGTGTTTTTAATTGTCACGCAAAAATAAACAAACACCACAACATATTTTTTTCTTTTTTGATAAAAATTGTGAAATTTTATTCTTTAAAACAGGGGTTAACTTTAAATAATTATCAATTTAAAAATAGAACCCCTTTAAAAAATAGGGTTATTGTCAAAATAACAACAATCATTGCGTTAAAACTAAAAAATCATAAAAATCTATTTTTACAACCCAACCATGATTTTTTACCAAATTCCTATCTTTGTCCTCTGAAATCCATCCAAAATGAATATTAAACTTATCGCTATTGGCAAAACTGACAACAAAGCATTGCAATCGTTAATTGACGATTACACGAAACGCTTGTCGTTTTATATCAAATTTGAATTGGAAATCATTCCCGATATTAAGAACGTAAAAAACTTATCCGAAAGTCAGCAAAAAGAAAAAGAAGGCGAATTGATTTTGTCCAAAATAACCCCAACAGACCAACTTGTTGTATTGGATGAAAACGGAAAGAATTTCTCGAGTGTTAGTTTTTCAGAAGAATTGCAAAAGAAAATGAACTCCGGAATCAAAACCTTAGTTTTTGTAATTGGTGGTCCTTACGGATTTTCAGATGCCGTGTATGCTAAAGCACAAGGAAAAATAGCGCTTTCGCAAATGACATTTTCACATCAAATGGTACGCTTGTTTTTTATTGAACAACTTTACCGCGGATTTACGATTTTAAGAAACGAACCGTATCATCATCAGTAAATTTACGAAGTACGATTTACGAAGTACGATGTTTGAGGGACGATTTGCGATTTTAACTATAGAATTAATACACGAATTCTTCCTGAGAAACAGTAGCTAAATGTAAATTTAGAATCGCTATTTTGTACTGAATATACTCACCAAAACTTATATTTTTATCAAATCCTAAAACGATTTTACCGGAACTACTTTTTATCTTTTGAAGCTGAAAACCATTCTTTGGTATATAAAAAACACCCTCATTAGATTTTGCTAATTGATATTTCACTTTTGTAAAAGCCACAAAAGCCAAATTTTCATGCACACTATCTGAATACGAAAAATAATTTTCAGAAGTTTCGCTTTTATGCACACTTCCCTCCTTTTTAGCTTGCAATTTGATGATTTCTGGAACAACCAAACGCAACGGCAATCGTTTATCAATATGAAAAATCCAATTAGTAGAACTAATGGAATTTTTTCTATTCACCTCTATCAAAGTATCTTTTCCCTTCGTTTTAAAAAAGAAATAAATAGGTGAATAATTTTGAACGTCTTTAACGAGAGTTACATCTGATTGAGGCAACAAAATTGTTTCTTTGTTTCCACAAGAAAACAGAACTAAAAACAATAGTAAACTTATATACTTCATTCGTTCATTGCATTAAATAAAGTGACACATTCTACAGCTTCTTTTACATCGTGAACACGAAGAATATTGGCTCCCTTCAGCAATGAAAATGAATTTAAAGCTGTAGTTCCGTTAAGTGATTCTTGTGCTTTGTTATTCAGTTTTTTATAAATCATTGATTTTCTTGAAATACCAACCAAAATAGGTAATTCTAATTGTTGAAACAATTCCATTTTTTGAAGTAGCTCATAATTCTGTTCTAGCGTTTTGGCAAAGCCAAATCCAGTATCTACAATCAAATCATTAATTCCCAAAATTCGAGCAGCAACTATTCGTTCGGAAAAATACAAAAGCACTTCTTTAACCATATCATCATATTGCGCAAGCGTCTGCATCGTTTGAGGCGTTCCCTTCATGTGCATCATACTATAAGGCACTTTATATTTGGCTATAACTCCCAACATTGCATCATCTAGTTTTCCTGCCGAAATATCATTGATTAAAGCCGCTCCTTTTTGGATGCAAACTTCGGCAACTTCAGAGCGGAAGGTGTCAATAGAAATCAGAATGTTTGGAAATTGTTGTACCAACAAATCAACAACAGGAGCAATTCGGGCAATTTCCTCCTCTACCGAAACATATTCAGCATTCGGTTTACTTGAATAGGCACCAATATCAATAAAAGTAGCACCTTCAGAGAGCATTTTTTGAACCTGAGCTACAATTTCCTCCTCATTAGAATACTTTCCACCATCAAAAAACGAATTAGGTGTTATATTCAAAATTCCCATTACTTTAGGCTTTGACAAATCGATAAGCTGTCCTTTGCAATTAATCGTCATTTCAATCTGGTTTTAAAGAGGCTGTTTTTCTTCTTTCAGAAAAATTATTCTTATTTTTGAAAAATTTTGAATACAAATATACATCAATAATGAAGAATACTTCACAAGAATATGATGCCGTTGTTGCGGTATGTCGCTCTTTATTTATTAATAAAATGAAAGATTACGGAAGTGCTTGGCGTATTTTGCGTTTGCCATCACTTACTGACCAAATATTTATTAAAGCGCAACGCATCCGAAGTTTACAAGAAAATGAGGTTCGCAAAGTAAACGAAGATGAGTCGGGAGAATTCATTGGAATCATCAACTATTCCATTATGGCTTTAATCCAATTAGAATTAGGAATTGCAGACCAACCTGATTTGGATGTAGCTAAAGCCACCGAATTGTACGATGCTAAAATCAAGGAAACCAAAGAATTAATGGAAAATAAAAACCATGATTATGGCGAAGCTTGGCGTGATATGCGTGTGAGTTCTTTAACAGACTTGATTCTGCAAAAATTACTTCGCGTAAAGCAAATTGAAGACAACAAAGGAAAAACATTAGTATCAGAAGGTATTGATGCCAATTACCAAGACATGATTAATTATGCTGTTTTTGCATTAATTTTAATGAAATAAAACATTCGTATCTCAAATTCTAAAATTATGACAACCTTAAAAAACATCCTTACCCAATTTTCCCGAATTTTTGTTGGGATTCTTTTTATCATTTCAGGATTAATTAAGCTGAATGACCCTGTAGGTTTTTCGTATAAATTAGCAGAATATTTTGGCGAACCCGTTTTTAACCTGCCTTTCTTTGTTCCGTTTTCATTAGCAATAGCTATCTTTTTGGTTATTCTTGAAGTCGTTTTAGGAATCATGCTTTTGTTAGGTTATCGATCCAAATTAACCGTTTGGCTTTTGCTGATTCTCATCATTAAATTTACGTTTCTGACTTTTTATTCAGCTTATTTTAATGTGGTAAAAGATTGTGGTTGTTTTGGAGATGCTTTACATTTAACTCCTTGGCAATCATTTACAAAAGATGTAGTATTGTTGTTCTTTATTTTGATTTTATTTTTCAATATCAAATTAATTCGACCTTTATTCAAAGCAAAAATCCAGACTATTTTAGTGCTACTAAGTATTGGGTTATGCAGTTTTATGGCGTATTGGGTATTGCATCATTTACCAATAATTGACTTCAGACCTTTTAAAGTGGGCAACAATATCCAAAAAGGAATGGAAATTCCAGAAGGAGCACCTCAATCAGTAGTCGAAATGACTTTTATCTACAAAGTAAATGGAGTGGATACTGAATTTTCAGAAAAAGAGTTAATGAAAATTCCTGCTGGAGCTACTTTTGTGGACAGAAAAGACAAAGTCATTGTAGAGGGTTATGTACCTCCTATTCATGATTTTGCGATGGAAAAAGACGGTGCTGATTATAAAGACGAGTTGCTTCAAAATCCCAAACTAATGGTATTTGTTACTTATGATTTGGCTATTGCCAACAAAGGAGGATTAGCCCAATTAGAAAGCCTAAAACAAAAAGCAGTTGCCAAAGGATATACCGTTATTGGAATGACGGGTTCGGCTCCAGAACAAATAGAAAAAACAAAGAAAGAATTTGGATTCACATTTGATTTTTATTTCTGCGATGCCACTGCTTTAAAGACTATTGAAAGAGCCAATCCAAGTATTGTAATTCTTGAAAAAGGTACCGTAAAACAGAAAGTACATTATAATGATATTGAAGATTTGAAATTATAACTTCATTTTAACCGTTAATAAGTAGCTTATTTATTAACTATAACGATATTGAAATCAAGTAGTATTCAATCAACAACAAGCTTTCTATTGAGTTTAAATTAACTTTGCAAATATTTATTACGATGAAAAAACTAATCGCTTTATTAATTGCTTTTGCTACTTTTTCGTGCACAAGCAATGCACAGAAAAAAACATTTTCAGAAACCGCTTTATCTGAAACACTATTAGCAAAAGACGGAAATCAGGTAGCGTTTAAAGACATCATTAAAAAACAAAAAGGCAAAACTACCGTAATCGAAGTTTGGGCTTCTTGGTGTGGAGATTGTGTCAAAGCAATGCCTAAGGTAAAAGAATTGCAAGCCAATCATCCTGAAGTAGCTTTTACATTTATTTCGATGGATAAAACGTCCGATAAATGGCTAGCTGGAATTGAAAAACACGAGTTAAAAGGAGAGCATTACATGGCGAATGATCAAATGAAAGGTGTTTTTGGAAAAGCCATTGATTTGGATTGGATTCCAAGGTATATTATTTTAGATAAATCAGGCAAAATTGTACTATATCGAGCTATTGAAACTGATTTTGATCGTATCAATGAGACATTAAATAAATTAAAATAAACTTAAAACTATTAAAATAAATACAACTAAAATGAGAAAGAAGATTGTAGCAGGAAACTGGAAAATGCATAAAAACGCTGAGCAAACAGAAGATTTATTGAATGATTTAATTGCTAAGGTGCCTACAGATAGTACTGCACAGATTATTGTAGCGCCTACTTTTGTAAACCTAGCTTCGGCAGTGGATCATTTAGAGTTTACCAATATTGATGTGGCTGCTCAAAATGTTCACCAAGCTGAAAGTGGTGCATTTACAGGAGAGATATCTGCTGATATGTTAAAAAGCGTTGGTGTTAACACCGTGATTCTTGGACATTCTGAGCGTAGAGCGATTTTTCATGAAACAGATGCTATCATTGCTAGCAAAGTAAATACAGCTTTAGAACATGATATGACTGTTATTTTCTGTTTTGGTGAAGAATTAAAAGACCGTCAATCTAATACTCATTTTGCTATCGTAGAAAACCAATTGAAAGATGGTTTATTCCACATTAGTGCTGCTGATTGGGATAATGTTGTTTTAGCTTACGAACCAGTTTGGGCTATTGGAACAGGCGAAACAGCTTCTCCAGAACAAGCACAAGAAATGCACGAATTCATCAGAGAAACGGTACGTAAATCTTTTGGAAGCGAAGTAGCTGACAACGTTTCTATCCTTTACGGAGGAAGTGTGAAACCTGAAAATGCAAAAGAAATTTTCTCTAAACCAGATGTTGACGGAGGTCTTATTGGTGGAGCCGCTTTAAAAGCTGATGATTTTGTAGCTATTATCAACGCTATCTAAATTTTACAATTCTAAATACTGAAAGAGGTTTGTTCATTCAAACCTCTTTTTTTTGTTTCTATTGGTCACAATAAACAAAGAGAAACTGTACCTTTGCAAAAAAAATAAACATGTCAAATAGTTATATCGGATACCATTTTACAATCGAGCCAAAAGAACTAGGTTCAGAAATTCTAATTGCCGAATTAGGCGAAAAAGCCTTTGAAAGTTTCACAGAAACCGAAACAGGAATCGATGCATTTGTACAAAAAGAGTTGTGGGACGAGACTATTTTGGACGGTATTTTTATTTTACAATCCGAAGAATTCACTATTGACTACACGTACGAAGAAATAGAGCAAATCAATTGGAATGAAGAATGGGAAAAAAACTTCGAACCTATTGAAGTAGATGGGAAATGCCATGTTCGTGCTCCTTTTCATCCAAAAACTGAAGCCGAGTTTGATATCGTAATTGAACCTAAAATGAGTTTTGGTACCGGACATCACGAAACCACACACATGATGATTCAGCATCTTTTGGAAATAGATGTACACGGTTTAAAAACCTTAGACATGGGATGCGGAACTGCAATCTTAGCCATTTTAGCTGAAATGAAAGGTGCTCAACCTATTGATGCTATTGATATTGATAATTGGTGCTATTTGAATTCTATTGAAAATGCCGAACGCAATAATTGCCAACACATTAGTGTGTATGAAGGAGATGCTTCTTTGCTAAAAGACAAAAAATACGACTTGATTATTGCTAATATCAACCGAAATATTCTGTTAAACGACATGCAATCGTATGTAGATTGTTTGAACCCTGGCGGAACAATTTTGTTTAGTGGTTTCTACGAAGAAGACATTCCGTTTATTGATGGTTCTTGTACCGACAAAGGTTTGACTTACGTTAAAAAGTTCCAAAGAAACAACTGGGTTTCATTAAAATATGTAAATTAGTTTTGTAATTACCAAAGTACAAACCTACCCTCAAATGAGTACTAAAGAAAAAGTAAAAGAAAGAGTCCGTTTTCAAGAAACAACAATAGCCAATAATGAAATTGTTGTTTATAACGATGATGTCAATACTTTTGATCACGTAATTGACACCTTAATTAGAGTTTGTGACCATACACCAGAACAAGCCGAACAATGTTCGCTTATTATTCATTACAACGGAAAATGTACCGTCAAGACTGATGTATACGAAAAACTCAAGCCGCAATGCATTCAATTATTAGCAGCAGGATTGAGCGCCGAAATTATCTAGCAGTCCGCAAATAGTTTCGTTTTATTTATGAAATCGACAGTTTTATTCTATATTTGATTAAACTTATCCGTTTTTATGAAAGAATATGCTACAGTATTGTTATTTGCGATGCCTCTATTTTTGGTATTGATAATTATCGAAAAAGTATACGGCTATTATAAAGGAGAGGACACTGCTCCCATTATGGATTCCGTATCAAGTATTAGTTCTGGAATTATTAATTCTTTAAAAGATGTACTCGGTCTAAGTGTCACCCTACTTTCTTATGAATGGATGGTAACCAAAATTGCCTTGTTTCATCAAAACCCTTCGATTCTTACTTACTTAATTGGGTTTCTAGTGATTGATTTTTATGGGTACTGGTCGCATCGATGGTCACACCAAATTAATTTTTTCTGGAACAAACACGCCATACATCATAGCAGCGAAGAATTCAATTTGTCGTGTGCTTTACGCCAAACTGTTTCAAGTTTTATCAACCTATTTACGTTTCTATTACTTCCGGCAGCTTTAATAGGTGTTCCTGCCAAAGTAATTGCTATCACCTTACCTATTCACCTGTTTTTACAATTTTGGTACCATACCAAACACATAAAAAAAATGGGGGTTTTAGAACAAATAATAGTTACCCCTTCGCATCACCGAGTGCATCATGCCATCAATCCCGAATACATTGACAAAAATCACGGCCAAATTTTTATTTTTTGGGACAAATTATTCGGAACCTATCAAGAAGAACTAGATACCGTTCCTCCTGTTTTTGGAATTACAAGACCTGCACAGACTTGGAATCCGTTTCGAATCAATTTTCAACATCTTGGGTTACTAATTAGTGATGCTTGGAGAGCGGAAAATTGGAAAGATAAATTGACCATTTGGTTCAAACCAACAGGTTGGCGTCCAGAAAATTTTGAAGAAAAATACCCTGTAAACAAAATCTCAAACGTCTATAGTTTCGATAAATATGGCACACGCTATTCCAAAAAATTAATGTATTGGTCGCTAGTACAATTATTTATCACTCTAGGATTAGTAAGCTATTTATACTTTTCTATTGCACAACTAACTATTCAACATATTTTCGTTTACGGAACTTTTATTTTCATCAGTGTTTATAGCTACACCGAATTAATGGACACCAACAACTATTCGTTATTCTGGGAATGTATCCGATTTGTTTTTGGTATTGGAATAGTTATTTCTCTCGGAAATTGGTTTGAAATTGACACTCTGATTCCTTTTGGAACCTCCATAATTATGGGATATCTAACTCTTTCGTTAGGTATCAACATTTACTTTGTAAGTTCTGGATTCAAATCCGAAAAATTGGCTGTAGCCTAAATTATAAAACGACATGAAAAACAAATTATTCTTATCTATTTATTTAGGCTTTAGTGTTTTTTACTTATTAATTACCGTATTTAACCAAGAAGAAATTGCACACTATTTAAAACCCTTTTTACTTCCTATCTTACTGGTTGCGGTTTATTCATCAGGAAAATTCAAAACTAAATCAATACTATTAACGGCATTAACTTTCTCTTGGATAGGAGATGTAATTTTGCTTTTCGCAAATAAAGGAGAAATCTATTTTATACTAGGACTTGTCGCCTTCTTACTATCTCATATTTTTTATAGTGTCCTTTTTAACAAACAAACTAATAGCAAAACCATAAGCAATAAATTAAGTTTTGGAGCTGGAATTGGATTGATTCTCGTTTATTTTTCAATAATGATGGGAACATTAGGTCCTAAGTTAGGTTCATTGATACTGCCGGTAGTGATTTATGCTATAGTAATCAGTACCATGTTATTTTTTGCTCTAAAAGGAAATTTCCAATGGAATACCATTCCGTATCATGCTGTTTTAGTAGGTGCTGTATTCTTTATTAGTTCAGACAGTATTTTGGCTTTTAACAAATTCTACCAACCAATTCCTCAAGCTTCCTTCTTGATAATGGCTACTTATTTACTAGCACAGTACAGCATTGTTTGGGGTATTTTACATCTGAATCAAAAAAAATAGCATCTTCTTTTTATGAGAAAATGCTATTTTGAAAATTGTATTTATTTTTTTTAGTGAGGTAATCTATCTTTTATAATACCATACAGAACAGTGCCCAACAAAGCTCCCAAAAGCACTACAACAACTGGTAAAATTCCAGCTCCTAATAATATAAATATTGGTCCAGGACAAGAACCGACTAATCCCCAACCTAAACCGAAAAAGATGCCTCCAATCCAATAACGAGCCGAGCCTTTTTCTTTATCTTTAATAACAATTGGAGTACCATCAATTGCTTTTAATTGATTCTTTTTAATTAGCTGAATTCCAATTACACCCGTTGCAATGGCAACAGAAATAATGCCGTACATATGAAACGATTGAAATTGAAACATTTCATAAATACGATACCAAGACACCGCTTCTGATTTGGTTAAAACAATTCCGAAAACAAACCCTACGATTAGAAATTTAATGTATTTCATGATTTAAAAAATTAAAGGTAGAACAAAATGAACCATAATTAGTCCGCCAATAAAAAATCCAATAACCGCTTTCAAAGAAGGTAATTGTAAATTACTCAACCCTGAAATAGCATGCCCAGATGTACAACCTCCAGCATAACGAGTTCCAAATCCAATTAGAATTCCTCCAATGAGTAAAATAAAAATACTTTTAGGCGATGTGAAAATTTGATTTCCAAAAAGTACATCTGGAGCTAACTTTCCGTGAGGAGCATCAATCCCTAGTGCTGCTAATTGTGCTATAGTCTTTGGGTTAATCGATACATTACTTGGGTCGCTCATAAAATGTACGGCAACAAATCCGCCAAGCATCGCGCCCAATACCACCATCAAATTCCACTTATTAGCCTTCCAGTCAAAGTCAAAATAAGCCACTTTTTTACCTAGTCCTGACATCGAACACAATGACTCTAAATTAGACGACATCCCAAAATGCTTTCCAAAATAAGTCAAACAAAGCATAATCATACCTATTATAAATCCTGAGATATACCAAGGCCAAGTCTCAAAAAATGCATTCATAAATTTTATTTTTTTGTAAAAATAAGGATTCCTATTTTGCAATCAAAACATTTAATTTAGGCATAATTCTTGTCTGAAAGAATAAAGCATTTGAAGTTCTCATTATATTTGTACACAGTTTGTATTTAAAACTAAGTTCAACTAAACACCAAAACGGTTATGAAAAAAAATATTCTTTATATAGCGCTTAGTATACTTGTAAGTTCCTGCGTCAGTACTAAATCTACTTTGAAAAATGTAGACGACACAGCACCTGATTTAGTAGTAAACAATAACAATACTTTTGAAATCAAACTATTTAGTACCGACAAAAAATATGGATACGACAAGGACTACCCTATCAATATTTTTTATCAAACCAGTAAATCTGATGCTAACCAAGAACGTTTTTTAAATGCTTTGGCTGGGCCAAAAGGAGAAAAAATAAGCTATACTAAATTAGAAAGTTGCTGCCCTTTCCCGACTAAACGAAGTGATATGGGTGCTGGTTTTTTAGACGTTTATGAACTTAAATGGGAAGGACAAAAGAAACCTGTTGTATTGTATTTGAATATCTACGAAAAAGGAGTATTGATGGTCCCATTTGGATTGCGTTTAAAAGAAAAATAAAAAACATCGTTACCGCTACATCCAATAAAAATCGAATTGATGGAAGAATGTATTTCTGTTTTTGATATGCTAAAGATTGGGATTGGCCCGTCTAGTTCCCATACATTGGGTCCTTGGCGTGCAGCCGAACGATTTTTATCAGAGCTTCGAGAAAACGAACTATTGGCTAAAACTGAAAAAATCCAAGTTGATCTTTACGGGTCACTATCTTTAACAGGCAAAGGCCATGCTACTGACTTAGCTATTTTATTAGGCTTAAGTGGGCAAGACCCTGAAACAATTCCAATAGATAGCATTTCTAAAATAACCGCTCAAATCCATACAGATAAAGTAATTCTTTTAGGAAATGAAAAGACAATTCCGTTTTTTCCTGAAAGCGAAATTATTTTCAACAAAAACTTTCTAGAATTCCATTCTAACGGTCTCCAATTCACTGCTTTTTTGGGAACTAAAAAAACGTTTAAAGCCACCTATTATTCTATTGGAGGAGGATTTGTAGTCAAAGAAGAACGAATTAATGCCAAAAAGAAACAAGTGCTAAAATGCGCCTTCCCGTTTCCTATTAATAAAGCCACCGAACTGCTAAATTATACTATTCAAGAAAACAAGACGATTTCAGAAATTGTATATGAAAACGAAAAATCGATGCGTTCTGAAGAACAAATTCACAAGGAACTTCTTCGTGTTTGGAATACCATGCTGGAGTGTATGTATATTGGCTGTCATTCTGAAGGAATATTACCAGGCGGGTTACATGTTAGACGCAGAGCTTTTGATATGCACCAAGATTTAATCGGATTATCCAATTATAATTCTCCCCAAACTTGGTTAGAACAAATTCGAAAAACAGAGGTGAAATTTCGCCAAATCTTAAAATGGGTAAGTTGTTTTGCTTTAGCAGTTAATGAAGTAAATGCGTCTTTAGGTCGTGTTGTTACTGCGCCAACTAATGGTAGCGCTGGAGTAATTCCTGCAGTATTAATGTACTATTTAGTAATCGAAAATCATCAAGCAGGAGAAAAAGAAATCAAAAAATTTTTATTAGTAGCCGGCGAAATTGGAAGTATTTTCAAAAAAGGAGCTACTATATCAGCAGCTATGGGAGGCTGTCAAGCCGAAATAGGCGTTTCGTCAGCAATGGCTGCGGCAGCTCTATGCGAAGTAATGGGAGGAACTCCTAGCCAAGTTTTAATAGCAGCAGAAATTGCTATGGAACATCATTTAGGACTTACTTGTGACCCCGTAGAAGGATTAGTTCAAATTCCGTGTATTGAACGAAATACTATGGGAGCTATCAAAGCAATTAACGCTGCTGAACTAGCATTGGCTACCGATCCAAAAAATGCAAAAGTACCTTTAGACAAAGTAGTCGATACGATGTGGCAGACTGCTAAAGATATGAACTCAAAATACAAAGAAACCTCTCAAGGAGGATTAGCGGTAGCTGTAAATATGTCTGATTGTTAGAATAATTCTTGAACACGATAATAATTAGACATTTTTGAGTTAAAAATTTACATTTTATTACCTTTACAGCCTTAAAATAAAACTATGTCAGTCGCTAAAAAAGATTATAAAAGAATTACAACCAAGTCATTAATTGAAATGAAAGCCAATGGCGAAAAAATTTCAATGCTTACTGCCTACGATTTTACTATGGCAAAAATAGTAGATTCGGCTGGAGTAGATGTAATTCTTGTGGGTGATTCTGCTTCGAATGTAATGGCAGGACACGAAACTACTTTGCCTATCACATTGGACCAAATGATATACCACGCTTCGTCAGTAGTTCGTGCTATTGAGCGCGCTCTGGTTGTAGTCGATTTGCCTTTTGGAAGTTACCAATCTGATTCTAAAGAAGCCCTTCGTTCTGCTATCCGAATTATGAAAGAAAGTGGTGGACATGCTGTAAAATTAGAAGGTGGAAGCGAAATAAAAGATTCTATCAAAAAAATATTAAATGCAGGTATTCCAGTTATGGGACATTTGGGTTTAACTCCTCAATCCATTTATAAATTTGGAACCTACACCGTTCGTGCCAAAGAAGATGCCGAAGCAGAGCAATTAATCGAAGATGCGAAACTATTGGAAAGCTTAGGCTGTTTTGCAATTGTTTTAGAAAAAATTCCAGCCCATTTAGCCGAAAAAGTAGCCAAAAGTATTTCCATTCCTGTAATCGGAATTGGAGCTGGCGGAGGTGTTGACGGACAAGTATTAGTAATTCATGATATGCTTGGAATGAACAATGAATTTAGTCCCCGTTTCTTAAGACGTTATATGAATTTGTATGAAGGCATGACCTCGGCTATAAGTCAATATGTGGAAGATGTAAAATCATCTGATTTTCCTAATGCTAATGAGCAATATTAGTTTAGATTATTAGAAAATTAGAGATTTAGATTGTTAGAAAAATGCACCAATTCAAAAATTTAGAAATTTGGAAAAGAAGCAGATTATTTTGCTCTAAAATATATGCTGTAACTTCAAATTTTCCTGATAATGAAAAATTTGGAATTACTAATCAATTACGTAGAGCTTCTGTTTCTATACCGTCTAATATTGCAGAAGGTTCTTCAAGAGCATCAAACAAAGATTTTTCAAGATTTCTTGAAATCGCAATTGGTTCAGCCTACGAAATTGAAACTCAATTATTGATTTCGAACGATTTAGAATTTTTAGAATTTGACACTCTGGAAATCCTTTTAACTGAATTAGAGGAAATTATAAAAATGATATCCAAATTTAGATCAACTCTGAAAATCTAAATGACTAAGTTCTATCAATCTAAAAATCTAACTTTCTCAATGAAAATCGTTTCTAACAAGGATAACCTTCAAATTCTTCACGAAGACAATCACCTAATTGTGGCCAATAAGCGCGTGGGTGATATCGTTCAAGGAGATAAAACGGGAGACAAACCATTAAGCGAAATTGTTAAAGAATACATCAAAGTAAAATACAACAAACCAGGAGAAGTCTTTTTAGGAGTAGTGCATCGTTTGGATAGACCTACAACAGGTATTGTAGTTTTTGCCCGAACTAGCAAAGCGCTTTCGAGAATGAACGAACTGTTTAGTAATAGAGAGACTCAAAAAACCTATTGGGCTGTTGTGAAAAACAAACCTGAAAAACCACAAGACAAATTAGTTCATTACCTCAAAAGGAATGAAAAAAACAATACTTCAAAAGCACATATCAAAGAAGTTCCAGACAGTAAAATGGCAAGTTTGGATTACCAAATCATCAAAGAATTAACGAACTATACCGCTTTAGAAATCAACCTTCATACTGGAAGACATCATCAAATTAGAGCACAATTGGCAGCAATCGGTTCGCCAATCAAAGGCGATTTAAAATATGGCTTTGACAGAAGTAATCCTGATGGCGGAATTCATTTGCATGCCAGAAAACTACATTTTATCCATCCTGTTTCTAAAGAAGCAATAACTATAATTGCACCTACACCTGATGATGTAATTTGGAATGCCGTCTGATTTTAATCAGTGAATGGTATTTTATTCAATTTTAAAATTTAAATTGCATAGCATTTTAAGTAGTATTGAAATATGAATTACAAAACCGACATTGGCTACCGCAAAGAAATTCTGACACGTTTGTTAAACACTATCATTTCGTATGAAAATGAAATTGTAAAGGCATTACACGAGGATTTTAGCAAACCTGCTTTTGAATCTGTAGTCACTGAAACGAGTTATGTTATCTCCGATTTAAAATACACTATCAAAAATATTTCTCGATGGGCAAAGCCAAAAAAAGTTTTCCCTTTTGTGTTGAACATTCCTTCTTCTGATGCCATTTATAAAGAACCCTACGGGAAAGTATTGATAATTGCTCCTTGGAATTATCCCTTTCAACTAGCGTTGTGCCCAGTTATTGCAGCTGTTGCAGCCGGAAACCAAGTGGTACTCAAACCTTCGGAGTTAACTCCTAAAACAGCTGAAATCATTGAAACCATCATTAGTAAAACTTTCCCAACCAATCATGTGGAAGTAATACAAGGGGGTGTCGATGTATCCGCGCACTTATTAGAACAGCGCTGGGATTATATTTTTTTTACTGGAAGCGTGCCTGTTGGAAAAATCATTGCACAAGCGGCCGCAAAAAATTTAACCCCTGTTACTTTAGAATTAGGTGGTAAAAATCCTTGTATTGTTGATGAAACTGCTAATTTAAGACTAGCGGCCAAACGAATTGTTTGGGGAAAATTCATCAATGCTGGACAAACCTGTATAGCCCCTGACTATATTTTGGTTCACAAAAACAGTAAATCGTATTTTATTCAATTTTTGAAAGAAGAAATCACTAAAGCTTACGGTGAAAATCCTGAACTTTCACCCGATTTTGCTCGTATTATCAATACAAAAAATTGGTCTCGATTGGTCGAAATGATAGACGAAAATAAAGTTGTTTTTGGAGGCCAATACACTAGTGAAACCAACTACCTCTCGCCTACACTAATAGATGAAAATAATCTTGACAGCATCATTATGCAAGATGAAATTTTTGGTCCGTTGTTACCTATTGTAACCTATGAAGAGGAGTCTGACATTGACGCTATCATTTCAAAATATGAAAAACCTTTAGCGTTATATGTCTTTAGCGAACGAAAATCATTTTGCAACAAAATAATATCCCAATATTCCTTTGGAGGTGGCTGTATTAACGACACAATGGTTCATTTTTCTAATAAAAAAATACCTTTTGGAGGGGTTGGACATAGCGGCATTGGCGCTTACCATGGAAAATTAAGTTTTGATATTTTTTCGCACCATAAAGGAGTGGTTAAAAAAGCAACTTGGATAGACTTACCGTTACGGTATGCGCCATATAAAGACAAATTAGCATCAGTAAAAAAAATATTAAATTGGTTATAACGAAAAAATAGTAGTTTTAATCTCAAATGACATACAAGTAAATGGAAACAATCAATCAAAAAATTGCACAATTAAAAACCAATGGATACGAATTGAAATTTGAAGATGTATTCAATAAAGCTTTTGAAAATTATAAAAAAATAGCTCTTTATGCAGGATTAGCGATTTTGGTGCTTGGGTTTCTATTTGTATTTCTAGCCGCGATTGGTGTTGTGAGTTGCGTTGGAGCAGAGCATTTGAATCAAAACGCGCTTAAACAATTTGAAAGTAAAATGCTAAAACAAGAATTCATTGGTTATCAATTTATAATTGTACTAGTAATCAATAGTTTTTTTAGTCCTATCAGTGCTGGATTTTTAAAAATGGCTGAATCTGCTGATAAAGATATTGAATTTAAAATGCGTCAATTTTTCTCATATTATAAATGGTCATATTTCAAAGAATTATTTGTTGTAATATTCATTATTACTTTTCTAGGGACTGGAATAGATAGCCTATTGACGTTCTACAAAATCCCAGTTTTAGGAGGTATTATTTCTTTCATAATCAGCATATTTACTGTTTTGAGTATACCATTAATTATTTTTGGCAAACAAAAAGCTGCTGCTGCTATAAAAGCAAGTATCAGTTTAACAAGCTCGCATTTTCTAACACTTTTCCTTCTTTTATTCGTTGCCTTTTTAGGATCATTAGTAGGATTGATTGGTTTCTGTATCGGTGTACTTTTTACAATCCCATTTAATATGTCAATGCAATACGCTATTTATGACTCGATTATTGGCGTCGAAACTGAAGACGTAGTTGTTGTAGATTCAGAAGAAAACTAACCCAACCAACCGTCTCTATCTAAACTTCGGTATTGTATCGCTTCGGCAATATGATGGGATGCTACTTTTTCAGCAGCTTCTAAATCGGCAATAGTTCTTGCTACTTTCAAAATTCGATCATAGGCTCGAGCCGAAAGATTCAATCGTTCCATTGCATTTTTAAGCAATTCTTTGGAAGGTTCATCCAAAGCACAAAATTCTCTGATATGTTTCGTACTCATTTGAGCATTGTAATGAATGGTTGGCATCGATTCAAAACGATCCGACTGAATTTCGCGAGCAAGGGTTACTCTTTTGCGAATCTCAACGCTACTCTCTGCTTTTCTGTCATCCGATAATTTATCAAAAGGAACTGGAGTTACCTCGATATGAATATCTATTCGGTCTAACAAAGGTCCTGAAATTTTATTCATATACCGCTGCATTTCGTGAGGCGAAGAAGTTTGAGGAGCATCTGGATCATTAAAAAAACCACTCGGACTGGGATTCATACTAGCAACCAACATAAACGAAGACGGATAAGTCACTGTAAATTTAGCTCGAGAAATTGTCACTTCTCTATCCTCCAAAGGTTGTCGCATTACCTCCAATACGTCGCGTTTAAATTCTGGCAATTCATCCAAAAAAAGAACTCCGTTGTGCGCCATCGAAATTTCACCTGGTTGCGGATAACTTCCACCCCCGACGAGCGCGACGTTTGAGATAGTATGATGTGGGCTACGAAATGGACGCTGATTCATCAACCCCACTTCTTTTAATTTTCCCGCAACGCTATGTATTTTAGTTGTTTCCAAAGCCTCACGTAAAGTCATCGGAGGCAAAATACTCGGCAATCGTTTGGCCAACATAGTCTTTCCTGCTCCTGGCGGACCAATCAAAATAATGTTATGTCCGCCTGCGGCGGCAATCTCCATACACCGTTTGATACTCTCCTGTCCTTTGACATCTGAAAAATCAAATTCAGGAAAATCTAAGGTTTTATAAAATTCGGCTCTGGTGTCAATCGTAGTGGGTTCTATAGTTCCTTTGCCTTCAAAAAAATCAATTACTTCTTGGAGATTTTCTACTCCATACACGTCTAAGTCAGACACAATCGCGGCTTCTTTTACATTTTGCTTTGGCAAAAAGAAACCTTTAAATCCTTCTTCCTTGGCTTTGATAGCGATAGGCAAAGCGCCTCTAATAGGTTGCAAACTACCATCCAGTGAAAGTTCTCCCATGATAATATAACGATCAATATCATCTCCTTTGATTTGAGAGGAAGCAACCAAAATGCCTAATGCCAAAGTCAAATCGTAAGCCGAACCTTCCTTACGTAAATCGGCGGGTGCCATATTAATAGTGATTTTTTTTCCTGGTAGAGCATAACCATTATTCTTCAAGGCGGCGGCAATTCGATAACTACTTTCTTTAATCGCATTATCAGGTAAACCTACCAAATGGTAACCAATTCCTTTATCAATATTAACTTCGACCGTAATAGTAGTAGCTTCTACTCCAAAAACAGCACTTCCAAAAACTTTAGTCAGCATATTTTTAAATCTTTTTCTAAAAATAAATAAAAAGCGGATACGTTTTTCAAAAAATATGATTTATATTTTAAATTTTACTTATAATTTAAAATAATTATAGTTTATAAAAATAGTTACCCCATAAAATAAATTATTTTAACCCGATTCAGATTATCAAATTCAAAAAATCAACTTAAAATTAAAATAAACCCTAAAAAAATACAGATGTAATTTAATTATTTAATAAAAATAAACAATTAACCCCTGTTTTTTAATGGGTCAATGTGATATTTTTATACTTTTATCAAAAATTTAAAATTAAAAGTTATGCGTAAAATTGTTTTAAGTGTGATTCTAATCACTGTTTTGGGACTTACTTTTTTCTCAAATTATTTTGTTGTTGAGTCAGCAAAACTAGGAGCTCATATTGTTCAATTAAAATTAGACACCGGAGACACAGCATGGATGATTGTTGCTTCTGCTTTGGTCTTAATTATGACGCCCGGTTTAGGTTTCTTCTACGGAGGTATGGTAGGTAAAAAAAATGTAATCAGTACCATGCTACAAAGTTTCATGGCAATGGTTATTGTAACTGTGTTATGGGTAGTAATTGGATTTGGATTGTGTTTTGGTCCGTCTATAGGAGGAATCATTGGAGATCCTTCTTACAATTTGCTATTTAACGGAGTTAGTGCCAATACAGCTTGGGAATTAGCTCCAACTATCCCATTACTTTTGTTCGCTTTCTTTCAAGCTAAATTTGCTATTATTACACCTGCCTTAATTACTGGAGCTTTTGCAGAACGTGTTCGTTTCTGGGCTTACTTGTTATTTATGGTGTTATTCATATTAATTATTTACGCTCCATTATGTCACATGACTTGGCATCCTGATGGACTATTCTTTAAAATGGGAGTTCTTGACTTTGCTGGAGGAACAGTAGTACACATGAGTGCTGGTTGGGCTGCTTTAGCTGGAGCTATTTTCTTAGGAAAAAGAAAAGTTCAAAAAGTAAACCCTGCTCGTATTACTTATGTATTATTAGGAACTGGTTTATTATGGTTCGGATGGTTTGGTTTTAATGCCGGTTCAGCTGTAGGCTCAAGTAGTCTTGCTGCACAAGCATTAGGGACAACAACTGTTGCCGCTGCTGCAGCTGCAATGGCATGGGTTTTCTTAGATAAAATTATGGGACATAAATTATCGGCTATGGGTGCTTGTATTGGAGCAGTTGTAGGTTTAGTGGCTATCACTCCTGCTGCAGGATTTGTTACTATTCCTCACGCCATTACTATTGGAATCATTGCTAGTATGATCAGTAACTTTATGGTGATGAAATTCCCTAAAGGAAAAATTGATGACGCATTAGATGTTTTTGCTTGTCACGGTGTTGGTGGTATGGTAGGAATGGTATTAACTGGGGTATTTGCTTCAAAAGCGGTAAATCCAATTGTTGGTGACAACCAAGGATTAATCTTTGGAGATGCTACTTTGTTTTTAATCCAATTAAAAGCGCTTGTGTTAGTATCTATCTTTGCTTTCTCTGCTTCTTATGCCTTGTTTTTTATTGTAAACAAAATTACTCCTTTACGAGTTAGTGAAGACAAAGAAGAATTAGGATTAGACATTACTCAACACGGAGAGTTCTTGTAAATTCCGCTTGATATTTTTTTTAAACACCCTAAGAATTCTTAGGGTGTTTTTTTTTATGAAAAAAATAACCGCAAATTATACAACTTGCGGTTTATCTATTTAAGAATTTATTGATTACTTCTTAAAGTTTGAAATCCCTTCTTTTAACCACGATTCATATTCGTCAATTCCAACAAAACTAATGGTAGGTTGTTTTAAATTCAAATTATTTCCGGTTAAATCGGTCAACACATATAAAGGTTGTGTATTCGTTTTATATCTTGAAATCATAAAATCAGTCCATTTATCCCCAATAGTTTCAATACTTGCTCCTGTAGTTTTAGAAATTAGCTGTTCGCTTTTAGGCAATTCCCTTTTATCATCAACATATAACGAAATTACAACAACTTCATTTTTCAAGATAGAAAGCACGCGTTCGTCAGACCAAACATTATTTTCCATTTTACGACAATTCACACACGCATGACCTGTAAAATCAAGCATAATAGGTTTATGTACCGTTTTGGCATACGCCAATCCTTTGTCATAATCATCAAAAACCACAATTTGGTGCGGACCTAATTTAGCCCCTTCCGGCAAAGCCGAAACTGAAGAATTAGCACTAACCGAGTTATTTCCTATTCCTAAAGGACTTTCGCTATATTCCATTGGTGGCGGAAAAGCATTGATTAATTGCAAAGGCGCTCCCCACAATCCTGGAATCATATAGACCGTAAATGACAATACTACCAAACCTAATGATAACCTTCCTACAGAAATATGCGTCATCGGACTATCGTGTGGCAAAGAAATTTTACCAAATAAATAGAACGCTAGCGCTCCAAAAATTGCAATCCAAATAGCTAAAAACACCTCTCTTTCTAATAAATGCAATTGCAAAACTAAATCGGCATTAGATAAAAATTTAAAAGCGAGTGCCAATTCTAAAAATCCTAAAACCACTTTTACTGTGTTCAACCAACCTCCTGATTTTGGCAACGTATTTAACCATCCTGGAAATAGTGCAAATAACATGAAAGGCAAGGCCAAGGCCAATGAAAAGCCTAACATTCCTACTATTGGAGCAATCCCCCCTTTAGAAGCTGCTTGAACCAATAAGGTTCCTACAATAGGACCTGTACATGAAAAAGAAACGATTGCTAACGCCAAAGCCATGAATAAAATTCCGATCATCCCTCCTCTATCAGCTTGACTGTCGACTTTATTAGCCCAAGAATTAGGTAACATAATTTCAAATGCGCCTAAAAATGATGCTGCAAAAACAACCAATAAAATAAAGAAGAACAAATTGAACCACACATTGGTAGAAAGCGCATTTAAAGCATCTGCACCAAAAATCCCTGTAACCAAAACTCCTAACAACACATAAATAACAATGATAGCAACACCATAAAAAATAGCATTTCGAATACCAGCTGCTTTAGTTTTACTTTGTTTGGTAAAAAAACTTACTGTCATTGGAATCATTGGAAACACACACGGAGTTAACAACGCTGCAAATCCAGAGAAAAATGCAATAATAAAAATAGAAAGTAATCCTTTCTCAGGCTCAGAGGCAGGCACCGTTGGATTGGATTGAGCTGGAGCCGAAACTTCTTTCTTTACCTCTACTGCAGATGCAACAACCGGAGCTATTTTTGCCGAATCATCAACAGCTAATTCACCTTCGTTTACATTTGATTGAGAAGGAATTACAAAAGTGAAATTCTTTTCCAAGTTAATACAAGCCTCCTTACATACTTGATAATTTAGGCTCGCTTCTACTTTTGTGAGTTTTGAATTGATCAAATGAATTTCTTGTGTCAACTGTGCTTTTTTCTCAAAAAAAGTTTCGTTGACTTCAAATATATCATTGTAAGCAGTTTTCGTTTTGCTTTCTTTTGTTTTACCAATCAATTCAAAATTGCCTTTCTGATTTTTAAAAAGCACTTCCAAAGGCAAAGACCCGCCCTCTGCAGTGAATTGTGAATACAAATGCCAACCATTATCTATGATTCCATTAAAAGAAAGCACATAATTCCCATTTGATTTTTTTTCAATTTGAGTAGTCCATTTTACTGGGTTGAGCATCTGAGCATTCCCTTTGGCAAAAGCCAATACCATAACTACTAAAACAACTATTTTCTTCATTATTCGATTGCTATTTTTACTATTTTTTTTGTTTTCGAATCTATTTTAAACCGTTCGTCTTGTCGGATTCCAACAACCCAAACCACTTGGTTACCCGAGCATAAAAGCCAAGTAGCCTCTTTATCTATCAACGACAATTTTTCGTCTTTGAATAATTTACTCACTTTTTTGGATTTGCCCTCCATTCCTAAAGGCTGAAAAACATCTCCTTTATTCCAATGTCGCAAAACCAATGGGAATTGTAATTTATCTTGGTCAACAAATATAGTTGAATTTGAAATGGCTCCTATCTCAGTCACACCGGAAAAGACCATATTTAAGGGAAAATTAACTTTAGATGAAACCGATTCAATTAAAAATTCTTGATTATCCGTAGATGATTGTAACGGACTTAAAATCAAAGAATCTCTATTTTTAAGCAATCGGAACTCTGGAGCAAAAACTTGTTTTCCCGACTGACTATGTACCAATTCATAAATATCTTCCCAAGCTTTAAAACCAAATTCTTCCAACCATTGGTACAAATACGCACTATAATTAGGCAATTTCAACAACTGATTTAAATCAAAATAAATCACACCTTCATCCTCTTTTGCTACTTGTTGGTACACCATAATAGCGGCATCTTCGACTAATTCTTGAGACTCTTGCAAATAAGACTGTGTCTTTCCAAAAGCATTCATAAAATCCGGATTCAACTCCTTTAAAATCGGAATTAAATGATGCCTAATTTTATTTCGCAAATATTTATCCGAAGCATTACTACTGTCTTCACGCCATTTCAAATTATTTTCAGCGGCATATTCCTCGATTTCTTGTCTCGTAAAAATCAACAACGGCCTTATGATTGCCTCATTTTGAGCGGGAATTCCCGTTAACCCATTCAAGCCAGTCCCTCTAGACAGGTTAATAAAAAAGGTCTCTAAATTATCATCAGCGTGATGCGCTGTTACAATATAAGTTGCTTTTTGAATGGTTAATTGCTCATAAAACCAATTGTAACGCAACTCTCTAGCCGCTAGTTGGATCGATAATTTATAATCAGTAGCGAAGGCTTCGGTGTCAAACTGCGTACATGAAAACGGAATTCCATTTTGACTGGCATACTCTTGAATAAATTGTTGGTCGCCAAAACTTTCCATACCACGCAACTGAAAGTTACAATGTGCTACAACAATCTCATAGTGTAATTGCTGAAAAAGATGTAACAAAACCATACTATCTAGTCCTCCACTAACAGCGAGCAAGAGTTTTTTTCCTTCTAAAAAAGGAAAATGACTGGATAAATGATTTTGAAATTGCTTCAACATGTTCAAATGTAATTAATTCATAGCGATTTAACACAACACTTCGTGCATCGCTTTGGCTTTGAGCAAACACTCTTCGTATTCTTTTTCCGGGTTGGACAAAGCCGTAATAGCACTTCCTACCGAAAAAGAAACGTATTTTTTTTCTTGATTGTATACAATACTTCGAATGACTACATTGAAATCAAAATCACCGTCTGGAGTAAAATACCCAATAGCACCGCTATACAATCCTCTTTTGGTTTCTTCTAATTCTTCAATGATTTTCATAACCGAAATCTTAGGAGCTCCTGTCATACTTCCCATAGGAAATGTTAATTTCAAAACATCTGTTAACGAGTAGTTACTATCTAATTTTGAAGTGATTGTGGAAATCATTTGATGTACTTGTTTAAATGAATAAATCTTGCACAACTCCCTAACTTCAACCGTTCCTTTTTGGGCTGTTCGAGATAAATCATTCCGAACTAAATCGGTAATCATAATATTTTCAGCACGCTCTTTGGGATCAGTAGCTAAATTTTCTTTCGCTATTTCATCTTCTTTTGGGTCTAAAAAACGTTTTGCCGTACCTTTAATAGGTTGCGAAATTAACTCCTCTCCTTCCTTTCTTAAATACCTTTCAGGTGTTGCAGAAAGCAAATACTGCTGATTATTTTTAAAATATACTGCAAAAGGAGTTTGAGAAATTGCATTCAACCTTTGGAATTTTTCGAGTGGATCAATCATTGTATCTTCAGCATAAAACTCCATACAAAAATTAGCCTCATACACATCACCACGGTGCAAATGTTCTAAAAGAAGATTTACCTTTTCAATATAGCTTTCTTTAGAAATTCGAGGCAGAACACGCACGCTTTGATTGAATACTGTCTCAAATAAAACAAATTGATTAATGGTTTCAAAATCCAACACTACCTCATCATCACACAAATTCAAGTACCGGATTGTCAATTGATTCCCTTTCAGTAAAAACAACTTCTTAGGTTGAAAAAAGAATAAATCTGGAAATGCTAAGCCATCAAAATTAGCAGATTGCAATTGTTCACTATCATTTTTCAAATCATACGATAAGTAACCAAACAACCAATCCTTGGTAGCTTGTTGGTACTGCTGTAAATCCTCAAATGCATTGTGATAATCTGTTTGAACCAATGTGAACGCATCCACTGCTAACAACGCATCAAAGCTTGAAAACTCTTGCGGATAATCATTACTATCCATAAAAACAACTTCTCGAAATTGTTGTGACCAACCCAATAATTGCTTTTTAAAAGCAATGGGGTCTGCTATTGTTTTATGAATTTTAGTTCTCAATCTAGCTGGTTTTAGGATGCCAAAAATACAACAAAATTCATTGGTAGAAACGTAAAAATAAAGCTTGGCAATAGCATACTTAAATAATTTTTTGGAGTCCGATTTTGTATGTATAAAATAAGTATTTTTGAAACACTAACCTTAAAACCAAAAAATAATGAAAATTGCAACATTGATTATCCGAATCTTACTAGGAGCATTTATGGTATTTGCTTCTGTAGCCTATTTCTTTGAATTGTTTGAGGCAGAAGCACCTACAGGAAACGTATTGACTTTTATGAACGGCATCATGGCATCGAAATACCTTTTACCATTAGCTAAAACCGTGGAGTTAATTGTTGGTCTAAGTTTGTTGAGTGGCAAATTAATGAAAGTAAGCTTGTTGGCTTTATTGCCAATTTCCATCAATATCTTTTTAATTCATACTGTTACCCAAGTGTCAGAAGTACCCGTTGCAATTTTTGTATTGGGTGCCAATGTATTTCTAATCTATACCCATTGGGATTCCTATAAAGGATTATTTAAGGATTAAGTTTAATTTTTAAATAAAAAATATCAAACGCTACTAGCATTTTTTTGTTTATGAAATTGTATACAGAAAAATAGTGTGTTTGATTTTTTTATTGTTTTAAAAAAAGATAAAACTGACATTGATCAGCCATATTCACCCAAAATGGGGTTGATGTGTAAGAACTATTTTTAAATTTTGTAGCTAACTAAAAAACAAAACGCATCAAAACAATTGTAAACATGCGCATAACACACCTATTAAGAACAAAACAAGCTTGTTTTAATCGCATATAAACAAGTTGGCGGTAATACTCAGACCGACGTTTTAAAAGGACAAATACTTAAATGATAATGAATATTAATAGAAGTCTAAATAAAATCCATTTTTCCATTTTAGGATTTGTTTTTTTGAATTTTCTTATTCAATGTTTTACGAAATATGGATTGAATAGTGAATTAATATTTATCCTAAAAATTATAATTCTTTTTAGTGGAATTGGATTGTTTTTTCTGAATTTAAAACCGTTAAAAAAAATTACAATCTATTATTCCTATTACTTTCTGGCATTTTTAATAGGTATTCTTTTTTGGCTTTTTGGTGGAATTTTTTTGGCGTTATTATCCTCAATTATTTTAAAACCTATTTATCCGAAAGAAATTAATTATCAGAAAGACAACTTAAAAATTTACACAAATTTTAATGGTTTTTTTGCAGCATGCTGCGAATACGAAATTACGGAAAACAAACTACTGATATTTGAAAAATATATCGGAAAAATAAAAGTGGAAGGGCAAATAGAAACTGAAAAGAGTGATATGAAAATTATAAATAATGTTATTGAATACAAGCATAAAACAATAGATTATCAAAACGAAATTGAAATAGAGAAAGATACAATTGAAATAATAAAGATTGAATAAAGTACTACCGCCAACAGCGGTTTCGCGCAATTGCTGGTTTTCATTTTTACGAGTTCACGAAAAACGTTTATCTTTAACAGAAAATAATCAGTTCGCTGGCTTCGCAACTGTCGCGAAGCCGCGGCACGTTATATACCACTTTAAAACCAATGATATGAAAAAAATTGTTTATATTTTTTGTTTGATTACAAGCTTTTGTTTTGGACAAAAAAATAATACTTCAAAATTTGAGGATAAATATAATCTTCTAATGGAAAATCTCTCTAAAGAAGATTGGGTAAAATCCGAGATATTAACAAATGAACTTCTTCAAATTGCAGAATCTATTGATTCTATGCAAACCGAAAAAAAAGTTTTACGTTATATTTATATTTATTCAACAGCAGGACTTTTAAATGAGAAAAAGTTAAGTAAAATTGAAGCTTTAAAAAAAATCGAATTTTTGAAATCAAAAGAAATGATTATGCCTGCACATCCGTTCAATAGCAATTGTTATGTAAATTGTACACACTTAAATGAAGAAGAACCAAATACTTTTTTTTCTGGAGTAAATAATGCTCAAGGAACACAAATTTTTTCATTTGAATATGTGAAAATTGAAAATGGTATTAAAGAAACGAAAAGTGAATTAGAAGGTAAATACATAGTACTTAAAGGTATCTTGAATGAAATGACTGTTGAAGGAAATATTCTTCCAAGATTTAACCTTAAATTTACCAATGGTGAATACATAATACAAGAATAATAAAGACAATATATAACAGGCGTTTGGCAAAAGTAGCGGTTCAGTGCTCCGCAGACACATTTGTGGTAAAAATCGCCACCTTCGGGTAGCCGTAAACCGTTAAAATCATCTTAAAAAGGCTGTTTATGGCTATTCGCCATGATTAAGTATAAACAAAAAATCCCAAACTCTAAAAGAATTTGGGATTTTTATCCTTCGACAAGTTCAGGACAAATATATTTGATTTACACGTGTAACGCTCTATTATCCGTTGCAGCTAAAGCGGCTTCTTTAATCGCTTCGGCAAATGTTGGATGTGCGTGTGACATTCTTGAAATATCTTCAGCAGAAGCTCTAAATTCCATAGCAGTAACTGCTTCTGCAATTAAATCCGCTGTTCTTGCTCCAATCATGTGAACTCCTAACACCTCATCGGTTTTGGCATCTGCTAAAATTTTCACAAACCCATCTAAATCACCACTTGCTCTAGCACGACCTAAGGCTTTGAATGGAAAACTTCCTGATTTGAATTCCACACCCGATGCTTTCAATTGCTCTTCGGTTTGACCAACAGCAGCTACTTCTGGCCAAGTGTACACCACTCCTGGAATTAAATTATAATCAATATGTGGTTTTTGACCTGCAAGAATCTCTGCCACCATTGTTCCTTCTTCTTCCGCTTTGTGAGCTAACATAGCACCACGCACCACATCACCAATAGCATAAATATTGGGAGTAGCCGTTTGTAAATGATCGTTTACCTCAACTTGTCCTCTATCTGAAATTTTTACTCCTGCTTTATCGGCATTCAATCCATCTGTATAAGGACGACGACCTACAGACACCAAAGAGCAATCTCCTTCTAAAGTAATGATTTCTCCTTTTGCGTTTTCAGCTTTAACGGTTACCACATCTCCAGCTCTTTCTACTGATTGAACTTTATGAGAAGTATAGAATTTCATTCCCTGTTTTTTCAAGACTTTAGTCAATTCTTTAGACAATGAACTGTCCATTCCTGGAATAATTCGGTCCATAAATTCCACTACAGAAACTTGTGCTCCTAAACGAAGATACACTTGTCCTAATTCAATTCCGATAACACCACCACCAATAATCACTAAATGTTTTGGCACTTCTTTCAAAGCCAAAGCTTCAGTCGATGTGATAATTCTTTCTTTGTCAATTTTGATAAAAGGCAACGAAGATGGTTTTGATCCTGTAGCAATAATGGTATTTTTAGCTTCAATAGTTTCAGAAGTTCCATCCGCTTTAGCAACAGCAATATGAGTAGCATCAACAAATGAACCTAAACCATTAAAAACAGTTATCTTATTTTTGTCCATCAAGTAGTTGATTCCTCCTGAAGTTTGCTCCACTACCGCTTGCTTACGAGCAATCATCTTCTCTAAATTTACTTTTACATCTCCAGAAAGTTCGATTCCGTGTTCAGCGAAATGAGCAATTTCTGCATAATGATGTGAAGACGACAACAATGCTTTTGAAGGAATACAACCCACATTCAAGCAAGTACCTCCCAAAGTAGCATATTTTTCAATAATAGCGGTTTTGAAACCCAATTGTGCGCAACGAATTGCCGACACATATCCACCAGGACCAGAACCTATAACGACTACGTCAAATGAACTCATAGTAATAGTATTTATTTTTTAGTGATGCAAACTTAAGAAATTAAGTTTTGTTTAGTATTCAAAGTATACGATTTTTTATTGCGAATTGTAACTCTTTTGTGTTTTTGAGCCGAATTATTCTTAAAACAAAAACGTTCTGAATGTATTCAGAACGTTTTGATATCTATTTTGTAGTGTAAATTAGTTTTTATTCTGATTTAGCTTGCTGTTTTTTCGGCTAAAGCCAAAATAAATTAGCAATCCTAGCAACAACCAAATTGTAAAATAAATCCAGTTCCACACACTCAATTCAGCCATCATATACAAGCAAGATACTAAACCTAATAACGGAATTAAAGATAGATTTTCTTTAAAAGACCAAATAGCTAAACCAATTAAAGTAATACTAAAAATCCACATCGGTATTTTGTGTTTGAACAAATCAAATCCGCTTTCGTATTTTATCTCATTGGAAATTGGCAAACCAGCTACAATGGCTTCATATTTTGCTTCGTCTTCTTGGTATTGACTCAACAATGCTTCTACATCACTAGTCGATTGTTTGGTTTCCAATCCAACTAAATACTGATATACTTTATCTGTTTCTGATTGATTTAAAGCCGTAACTATTGTAGAAGGTGAATTTACTTGAGTTTCATTCGTAATGAAACTCATCGTAGCCTTATTATTGTATGTGAACTCAAAAAATAAACCCAACACTAAGGCAATTGGAAAAATATATTTCGCATTGATATACGGTGTTTTAAATTTCCCTCTCGGAATATCTTTTTTGTTTTGCAAAACCAAAACTCCCGCACACACTAATACGAAAGCAAATAAGGTTCCGATACTACATAAATCAGTTACCATAGTCAAGTTCATAAACAAAGCAGGAATTCCTACTACAAAACCCGTAACTATAGTGGCATACGATGGTGTTTTGAACTTGGGATGCACTCTAGAGAATTTTTGTGGTAATAAACCGTCTCGACTCATACTCATCCAAATACGAGGTTGCCCCATTTGGAAAACCAAAAGTACACTTGCCATAGCAATTACAGCACTTACGGCGATAATGCCCGACATCCATTTTAAATCTAATTTTTCAAACACAAATGCCAATGGATCTCCTACATTCAATTCGTTATACGATACCATTCCGGTTAAAACCAATGCAATAACGATATACAAAATGGTACAAATGATAATAGCCCACATCATACCTCGAGGTAAATCACGTTGCGGATTCTTACATTCTTCAGCCGTAGTAGAGATGGCATCAAAACCGATATAGGCAAAAAACACTGCCGAAACTCCTTTTAGCACACCACTCACTCCATTAGGCGCAAACGGACTCCAGTGCGTAGTATCTACATAAAAAGCCCCAACCACAATAACTAATAAAATGATACATAATTTAACAACCACCATTAAATTACCTGCATTACGAGATTCTTTCATCCCTCGATACACAAGCGCAGTAATCACAATAATAATCAACATAGCTGGTATATCGGCTACAAAATGAAAACCACCAATTACCGGACTAGAAGTCCAAGCGGTATAAGCGTCTTGTAAATTAGCACTCAAATTGTCAAACGATTTACCTCCTTGCATTAAGGCTGTTGCTTCTTTAAATCCATTTGAAGCCGATAAATAATCCATTTGAATCCATTGAGGAAGTTCAATGTTAGCCGTTCGAAGAAGTCCAGTAAAATAATCACTCCACGAAATCGCTACTGTAATATTCCCGACGGCATATTCCATAATCAACGCCCAACCAATAATCCAAGCGATTATTTCGCCAAAAGCCACATACGAATAGGTGTATGCAGAACCAGAAACGGGAACCATGGAAGCAAACTCAGCATACGCAAAAGCAGCAAAACCACAGGCCAAGGCGGTGAATAAAAACAGAAAAATTACAGCAGGACCACCATCAGCACTGGCTTTACCAATAGTACTAAAAATACCTGCACCAACAATGGCAGCAATCCCAAAGGCTGTTAAATCTCTAGTAGTTAAGTGTTTTCCTAAAGCGTTATGTCCATCACTTTCATTTTGCTCGACCTGTTTCATGATGTCATGAATTGTCTTTTTCCTAAACAAACCCTTTAATGCCATATAATTTGTATTCAAAAAGTGAACTAAAGTATCTTTTATTATGATGCAAACTTAAAATTTCATTTCCAATAATGACGATTATTTCAAACAAGATTTTAAAATTGTAACTGGATGTTGTGCTTCTCTTTTAGTACCATCAAATATTTGGTGACGGCAACTGGTTCCTGCTGCGGCAATAGCTACATTACTATCGGTTGCTCTAATTTTTGGAAACAAGGTATCTTCACCCATTTGCATACTCACTTCATAATGTTCTTTTTCGTAGCCAAAAGAACCTGCCATACCACAACAACCCGAGTTATAAATAGTAACGGTAGTGTTTTTTGGTACATTCAACATAGCAAAAGTAGCTTCTACAGTACTCAATGCTTTTTGATGACAATGTCCGTGAATTTTAATTTCTTTCGCTTCGTCTGAAAATTGTTCCGAACGAATAGCTCCTTTAGCAATTTCGTTTTTAAAGAACTCTTCAATCGTAAAAACGTGCTTCGCTAGTTGTTCAGCTCCTGCTTTATCCTCTGCTAAACGAATATATTCGTCCCTGAAAGTCAAAATAGCCGAGGGCTCTATTCCAATCAAAGGAATAGCATCTGTAACTATTTCTTTGAAAATATCCACATTGATTGTCGCAATGGCTTTTGCTTGTTCTAAAAATCCTTTGGAAATAAAAGCACGACCACTTTCCTGATGATCAACCACCAAAACTTGGTAACCTAATTGTGTCAAAAGCTCATAGGCATCAATTCCTACAGCAACATCATAAAAGTTAGTAAACTCATCGCAAAATAAAATGACTTGACCATTCGGATAGGTTCCCTCTTCCAGCTCCTTGTGATTATTATCCAACCATTTTCGGAAGGTTTTTGGAGCCAAATGAGGCACTACTCGCTGTGGAGCAATTCCCATTTTCTTTTTGACAAAAGATAAGTTGGCAAACCAATTCGTCAATTTCGGTGTCAAACTCCCTAGATTATTCAATTTAGCATTGTATGCAAATGTTTTGTTTCTAGTCGAAAAACCATTTGCTTTTTGGTATTGATACAAAAATTCGGCTTTTAAAGACGCTACATCTACATTACTCGGACATTCACTCGCACAGGCTTTGCAACTCACACACAATTCAAATACTTGGTATAATTCGTCGTAATCAAATTTATTCTCTTTTTCTGAATCGGTTAAGAATTGTCTCAACGTATTGGCACGAGCACGAGTAGTATCTTTTTCATTTCGTGTGGCTCGGTAACTCGGACACAAAGTCCCTCCTGCCGAAGGCAATTTTCTGCAATCACCAGAACCGTTACATTTTTCAGCTACGCGCAAAATCCCCATACTATCTGAAAAATCTTGGATTGTTTCAATTTCAGGCTCTTCTCTCCCCGATTCCACTCTCAAGTTCTCATCCATTTTAGGTGTATCAGTAATACGCCCTTTATTGAAAATCGTATTCGGATCAAATGCTTTTTTGATACGTTTCAGTAATTCATAATTGCTTTCGCCAATCATATAAGGCAAAAACTCCCCACGTACAATTCCGTCACCGTGTTCTCCACTAAGCGAACCTCTGTATTTTTTGACCAAAACAGCCACTTCGGTTGCAATGGTTCTAAACAATTGCAAATCTTCTTTTTTCTTTAAATTCAAGACAGGTCGCAAGTGCAATTCTCCAGCTCCAGCATGTGCATAATAAATTGCTTCTTGTCCGTAACTTTTCATCATTGCTGCAAATTCAGCAATATAATTAGGCAAATCACTCAACTCTACCGCCGTATCTTCTATAGAATCAGCCGCTTTATCATCACCCACTATACTTCCTAAAAGTCCTAAACCTGCTTTTCGCAATTCATTAATTTTATCTATATCTTCTCCGTATAATTTGGGTAAAGCATAGCCAAAATTATTTTGTTCCAAATCGGCTATTAAAGCATCCGCTTGTCGCTCGGCTTCCTCTAACGAATCTGAAGCCACTTCTAGCATAATCACCGCCTTAGGATCTCCTTGAATAAAGAAACGGTTTTTGGCTTGTTCTCTGTTTGTTTTGGTACAATTCAAAATTGTATCGTCCATCATTTCGCAAGTGTACAAATGATGTTTCATCGCTATCATTACAGCCTCTAAGCTTTCTTGAATGGCATGAAAATGTGCCGCCACCATGATATTATGCGTTGGAGGCAAATCGTCTACTTTCAGCGTCACTTCTGTAGTAAAAGCCAATGTTCCTTCGCTTCCGCAAAGTAATTTTCCTAAATTAATTGTAGGTTCAGTTCCAGAAAACAAATCGGATTTCAACAATAAATCGACAGCATAACCCGTGTTTCTTCTGTGGATTTCTGGTTTTGGAAATTCTTTTACAATTTCGTTTTGCGTTTCTGAATTGGAAAGTTCTTCATAAAGTATTTTGTAAATCTGACTTTCTAAGGAATTGCCTTTTGTTTTTTCGACAAATTCTGCCGAAGTAAGCGATTCAAAAACCGTAGCCGAACCATCACTCAAAATAGCCTTTAGTTCTACAATTTTATCGCGCGTCACACCATAACGTATAGAAGTTGTTCCCGAAGAATTATTTCCTACCATTCCGCCAATCATACAACGATTGGACGTAGAAGTATTCGGTCCAAAAAATAAACCGTGTGGTTTTAAAAATAAATTCAGCTCATCGCGAATCACACCCGGCTGAACGGTAACAGTTTTGTTTTCTTTATCGAAAGAGACAATTTTTGTAAAATATTTAGAGACATCCACAATAATTCCGCTTCCCACCGTTTGCCCTGCCAAAGACGTTCCAGCAGTTCGTGGCGTCAATGGAATTTGGTGCTCATTCGCAAAACGAACCAAGGTTTGAATATCTGCTACCGATTTTGGTCTTGCCACCGCAATAGGTTTTATTTGGTACACCGAAGCATCGGTAGAGTATATTATTTTATGTAATTCGTCATAGAACAGATCACCTTCTAATGAGTCTGACAGTTGTTGTAAGGGTAGTATTTGCGACATTATTTTGGAATGTAATTACTGATTTTTCAGTATTTGGTTGACAAATATAAAAATTCTAGCGCTTTAAATTGAATTTCAATTTAGAAAGCGCTAGAGGGTGGTAAACAAACCTTTACCAAAAACTAAAATTAACTAACAATTATTATTAATAATGGTAGCGTTTAAAAGCTTCCATTGCAGCATAACTGGCTAAGCCCAATGCTTTAAATTTATCGGCGGTATCTTTATTTCGCTCTTCAACGCGAACCCAAAATTCTCTAGAATCATCTCCTTGAAACATGACGCCATCTTTTTGAGATTGGTGATAAAAAATAGCGGTTCGTTTCTTCAATACTTGATTTGGACTCATTGGAACAGCCATGTCTATTTCGTGAATATCCCATTCGTGCCAAGCGCCACGGTACAGCCATACCCAACAATCATTCATAAACGGTTGATGTTTGATTTCTTTCAGTGCCATAAATAATGAGTCTAAACAAACTTTATGTGTCCCATGAGGATCTGCTAAATCTCCAGCTGCAAAAATTTGATGAGGACGAATTGTATCAATAATTCCTACCATCAATGCCACATCGTTTTTAGACAAAGGACTCTTTTTTATAGTACCTGTTTCATAAAACGGAAGATTCAGAAAATGCACCTGATTATCGGGCAAACCTAAATATCGAGTAGCTCCTAACGATTCTTTTTGACGAATTTGTGCTTTTAAATTTCGTAATTCTAGAATATCTGAAACACTACTGCTTTTTTGATTGATAAAATCAATGATTTTTATGTACGATTCATTAGTGGGATTAAAAACCAATCCAATTTCGGCAAATTTCAAGGCCTCATCGTTAGAAACGGCAATATTTCCAGAGGTTTGATACACCACATGCACTTCGTGTCCTTGCTCCACTAATCGGTCAAAAGTACCTCCCATAGAAATGACATCATCATCTGGGTGCGGACTAAAAATAATCACTCTTTTTTTCTCCGGACTAGAACGTTCAGGACGCTTTTGAAATTCCGAATTGGGTTTTCCTCCCGGCCAGCCCGTTATAGCATGTTGTAATTTATTGAACATTTTTATATTTAAATCGTAGGCTGTGCCTTCAATAGCAAGCAAACTTTCCATACCGTGTTCAAAATAATCTTTGTCAGTAAGGTGCAAAACCGATTTTCCTGTTTTGTCACAAAGCCAAACAATAGCTTTACTAATTAATTCGGGAGTCCATTCACAATTATCTACTACCCAAGGCGTATTAATTCGAGTTAGTAACGATGCTGCTTCTTGATCTAAAACAAAAGAAACATTAGGATGATTTTGCAAATAGGTTGCTGGTTTCTTAGAAGTAACATCACCTTCAATAGTCTCTTGAACTACTTCGGCTTTATTTTGTCCCCAAGCCAACAGAACAATTCTTTTGGCTTCCAAAACGGTAGCAATACCCATAGTTACCGCCTTTTTAGGAACATTTTCCATTCCTAAAAACGAACTTGCTGTATCAGATCGCGTGAGATGATCCAAAGTAACCATTCGCGTTGTTGAGTTGTGATGCGAACCAGGCTCATTAAAACCAATATGCGCTGTTCTTCCTATACCCAACAATTGAAAATCCAAACCTCCTATACTTTTAATCTTCTCTTCGTATTGAGCACACAAAACAAGACTTTCTTCAAGGGTACAATCTCCAGTAGGAATATGGATGTTCTCTGGCAAAATATCAATATACTTAAATAAATGTTCGTTCATGAAATAATGATAACTTTGGATATCATCATGTTGCATCGGAAAATATTCATCAAGGTTGAACGTAACGACATTCTTAAAACTTAAATTTTCTTCTTTGTGTAAACGAATTAATTCTTCGTATACTTTAATAGGAGAAGAACCTGTTGCCAATCCTAAAACACAAATAGAATTTGTTTTTTGTTTTTCTCTAATTAAAGTAGCTATTTCATTGGCTACAGCAATGGAACCAGAGACAGAATTATTAAAAATTACATTGTGTATTTTTTCAAATCGAGAAGTTTCATATTTACCTGGTTTTTCATAAACTAAAGAAGGACTGTTTTTCATAAAATATAGATTTGGATGGTTAAAGTGGTATAAATATAAAAAACAAAATAAGTAGTACGAAAATATTTTAGCATATTTGTCTTTCATTAAAATCAATTTAAGAAAATGAGTCCAAACCTTATCCTACTTTTTATTCTATTCTACTTTGGAACTCTTTTTTACATCTCTCATGCTGTGAGTAAAAAAGACAGTGGAAACGATGTTTTTTTTACTGCCAATAAAAACTCTAAATGGTATTTAGTCGCCTTTGGAATGATTGGTACCGCACTTTCTGGCGTGACTTTCATTTCCGTACCCGGTGAAGTCGGTTCGCCAAACGGAGAACAATTCAAATATTTTCAATTTATTATTGGAAATGCCATCGGGTTTATCATTGTAGCCAAATTACTTTTGCCCCTTTATTACCGAATGAACTTAACCTCTATATACGGCTATATTGAACAACGAATGGGCTTTTATAGTTATCGAACAGCTGCCTCCATATTTTTAGTAAGCCGAACCATTTCTTCTGCCTTTCGATTGTATCTTGTGGTCATTGTTTTGCAACGTTATGTTTTTGATTATTACCACATTCCGTTTGCTGCCACGGTATTAATTTCGTTGCTATTAATTTTTTCCTACACTTACAAAGGAGGTTTGAAAACGATTATTATTACTGATACGTTGCAAACTTTCTTTTTAGTTGCCTCCGTATTTATGACTATCTATTTCATTTGCAGCAGCCTTGATTTAAGTGTTGTGGGTGCTTTTGAAGAGGTAAAAAACAGCAACTATTCCAAAATATTTTTCTTTGATGATTTCATTGGAAGCAAATTCCATTTTGCAAAACAAATTCTTGGCGGAATGTTTGTAACTATCGCTATGGTGGGATTAGACCAAGATTTAATGCAAAAAAACTTAAGTTGCGCAACCATTGGCGAAGCCCAAAAAAACATGTTCAGTTTTACAACAATATTCGTAATCATCAACTTATTTTTCTTGAGTGTTGGCGCTTTGCTTTACATTTATGCTGCCAAAAACAACATTCAAGTTCCTTTGGATTTGGCAACCAATAAGCCCCGAACTGATTTACTTTTTCCTGAAATTGCTTTACACCATTTAGCACTAATTCCAGCGGTAGTTTTCTTATTGGGTTTGATCGCGGCCACATTTGCCACAACCGATTCGGCTTTAACTGCCCTAACCACTTCTTTTTGTGTGGACTTTTTAGGAATGGACAAAGTGGAAAACAGTAAAAAAGAAAATCTAGTTAGAACCAGACACATCGTTCATTTTGCCTTTTCAGGCATCATCTTTTTTGTGATTTTAATTTTCAATTCCATCAATGACAGTTCTGTAGTGGGAATGATTTTCAGAGTGGCATCATACACCTATGGACCACTTTTAGGATTGTATGCTTTTGGTTTATTCCTAAAATCTAAAAAAGTGAATGACAAACTCGTTCCATTCATTTGTTTGCTCTCTCCTGCCCTAACCTTTCTAATCAATGAAAATTCGGCAACCCTATTAGGCGGTTATGTTTTTGACAATGAATTAATCATTCTCAATACCTTAATTACCTTTTTAGGTCTTTTGTTAATCAGCAAAACGGTAGAAGAAAAATACCATTTTTAAATCCATTCTGATGAATCCAACTATTGAATCCCTTTACCAAATAGCAAAAAAACCAACTCGAACCATCATCGGATTGATGTCAGGCACCTCATTAGATGGTTTAGATGTGGCGCTATGTACCCTTTCAGGAGCAGGAAAAAACACTTTGGTCACACTAAAGCAGTTTAAAACCATATCGTATTCTGAAGCGGTGAAAACTGAAATCCGAAAAGTATTTGCTCAAAAAATAATTGATTTCCAACATTTAGCTTTGTTAAACGAATGGATTGGAATTTTGCACGCCAATATGGTTTTGGATTGCTTAACGGAATGGAATATTTCGACTAATGAAGTGGATTTAATTGCCTCGCACGGACAAACGGTAATGCACGCTCCAAAAATCCTACACCAACAAGCTGAATTTCCAAACGCCACTTTGCAAATTGGAGATGGAGATCATATTGCGGTTCACACAGGAATTATTACTATTTCAGATTTTAGACAAAAGCACGTAGCCGCAGGAGGCGAAGGCGCTCCTTTAGCAATTTATGGCGATTATTACCTTTTTGGAAGTGAAAAAGAAAACCGAATCATGCTGAATTTAGGAGGTATTGGCAACTTTACTTTTTTGCCCAAAGATCAAAAACCAGAAAATGTTTTTGTTACTGATACAGGAACAGGAAATACGCTTATTGATGCATTTGTGAAATTGCATTTCCCAGAAATGAGTTACGATAAAGAGGCTCAGATAGCCCGAAAAGGAACTATAAATACGAATTTGCTACACGCGCTCAAAAACAATCCTTTTTTCAAAGAATCGTTTCCAAAAACTACCGGACCTGAACTTTTTAATTTAGAATACATTCAGCAAGCACTGACCGAAAGTAATACCCAAAATAGCTCAATTGAAGATATTTTGGCAACACTTACACGATTTAGTGCCGAAACTGCCGCCGAAGCAATTCTATTTGCAATACAAAATAGCGAAGCAACAGCGAATGATGTTACTGTATATGTTTCGGGAGGAGGAATGCACAACCCGCTACTCATGGAGTATTTAAAAGAACTATTGCCTTGCCCGTTCAAAAACACTAATGAATTAGGGATATCAGGAGACGCTAAAGAAGCCATACTTTTTGCTGTATTGGCTAATGAAACAGTCGCTGGAGGGGGTACAAATTTTGGTACTAAAAAAGGAATTCCATCGGTAACAATGGGAAAAATTTCTTTCCCTAATTAAATTATTTTATAAAAATTTTAGAGTACCAACTAGTCTAAAAAGCCTATTTTTGTATTCAATAAATGAAACCCCATAATGAATAATTACAAGTCATTTACTTTTGCTTTTCTATTAACGCTACTTTCTATTGGAAATAGCATTGCACAAAGTAAAATTATATATCCTAAGAACGAATTTAGAGCCGTTTGGATAGCCACCGTAGCCAATATTGATTGGCCAAAAAACAATACCGATAGTGTTGAAAAAGAAAAAGCCGACTTTATCGAAATTTTAGAATCGTACAAAAAGCTTAATTACAATGCCGTAATTGTGCAAATTCGCAGTAATGGAGATGCTTTTTATCCTTCTGAATTAGCGCCTTGGTCACGCAACTTAACTGGAAAAGAAGGTAAAGCTCCTTCACCCTACTTTGACACTTTAGAATGGATGATTACCGAAGCTCATAACCGTGGATTTGAATTTCATGCCTGGCTAAATCCTTTCCGTGCCACATCAGGAGCCAATACTGAAATCTTAAGTCGAAAACACGATGCAATCAAACATCCCGATTGGATGATTAAATATGCTGGAAAATACTATTACAATCCAGCACTACCAGAAGTACAAAGCCATTTGACAAAAGTGGTGGAAGAAGTAGTTCAAAAATACGATATTGACGCCATTCATTTTGATGATTATTTTTATCCGTATACAGTCGATGGCGAAAAATTTAACGATACGGCTTCATTCAACAAATACGGAAATGGGCTTTCTCTCGCTGATTGGAGGCGTGCCAATGTTAGCTCTTTTGTAAAACAAATTTCAACAAGTATTAAAAAAATCAAACCTTGGGTACAATTTGGTATTAGTCCTTTTGGTGTTTGGCGCAATAAATCGGTAGACCCAAGAGGTTCTGACACGCAAGCCGGACAAACCAATTATGACGATTTATTTGCCGATCCTTTGGTTTGGATGGAAAACAATTGGATTGACTACATCTTACCACAATTATATTGGAGCCTCGATCACCCAAAAGCCTCCTACACTAAATTGCTAAAATGGTGGTCTGAAAATGCTAAAAATACGGCGATTTATGTAGGTAACAGCACTTATAAAATCAAGTCTGACCCAGATAAAAAATGGGACTTGCCAACAGAAATTCCGAACCAAATTGAGTATACACGGTCATTCAATAATGTACAAGGAAATGCTTTTTTTAGTGCCAAATGGTTCCTAAACAAAAACCAAGATGTAACGCAATTACTAGCTGAAAATCAATACAAATTTCCAGCAATCCCTGCGGCTGTTCCTAACTTTAAGAAATTAGTTTTTGATGTACCAAGGGTAACTAGCATTGTAAAAGATAAAAATGAGTTGATTATTTCATTACAACCTACACGCAACAACGTGCGCTACGTAGTTTTTTATGGAACTGATGCTAATTCAATAATTAATAGTGATGACTCCAGTCAAATAATTGATCGATTTTTTGTACAAAAAAACAACAATCGCTTATTTGTTCGAATTCCAATTTCGGCCATAGAAAACAAATCTAATTTTGCTTTATCCTACATTGACTATTATGGGAATGAAAGCAAAGAAATCATGACACAATTACCATTAGCTACAATTAAAAAACAGTAAACAACCACTATGAAAGCAGAGAAAAACCCTTGGCTTTGGATACCAATATTGAACTTTGCTTCAGGCTTTCCATATGCTATTATTATTTTAGTATCGGTAATCATGTACAAAAACCTTGGAATCAGCAATGAAGATATTGGTATTTACACTAGTTTACTCTATCTACCTTGGGTTATTAAACCTTTGTGGAGTCCATTTATTGATTTACATAGTACCAAAAGAAAATGGTTTTTAAGTATGCAATTGCTTATTTCGATTGCTTTTTTAATTGTAGGTCTTTCTCTACCTACTAACCATTTTTTCATCATAACACTAGCTATTTTTTGGGTAGCTGCATTTGCATCAGCTTCAAATGATGTAGCTTCGGATGGGTTTTATTTATTAGCCCTATCCAAAGACCAACAATCGTTCTTTTTAGGAATAAGAAGTACATTTTACAAACTTTCTATGCTAACTGGAAATGGTCTAATCGTGATCATTGGTGGCTATCTAGAAACAGAATTGGGAGACAAAACCAAAGCCTGGTCCTATACCATGATTATTGTTGGATTGATTATGACAGTAATTACATTGTATAATTTAATTGCCACTCCTACTTCAGAGAACGAAACAACAACTGAATCGACGGAACAACAAAAAGATTTTGTTGCCGTTTTTACTAGCTTTTTTAAAAAGAAACAAATTGGTTTAGTACTCGCTTTTATCCTATTATTTCGTCTAGGCGAATCGCAATTAATGAAAATGTTGACTCCTTTTTTAATTGACCCTAAAGAAGTAGGCGGTATGGGATTAACTACCGAGGATGTTGGAATTATCTATGGAACTTTTGGGGTTATTGCATTACTTATTGGAGGTACTTTGGGCGGAATTGCTATTTCTAAACAAGGATTAGGCAAATGGATGTTACCTATGATTTTAATCATGCACTTGCCAATTATTGGCTTTATAACATTAGCTCATTTTCATCCTGAAAATACAGTGTTTATTTATTTGGCAGTAATCATTGAGCAATTTGGATATGGTTTTGGCTTTGCCGCCTTTATGATGTACTTAATTTATGTTGCCGAAGGCGAATCAAAAACATCACACTACTCATTAGCCACAGGTTTTATGGCCTTAGGGATGATGTTACCAGGAATGTTAAGCGGTTACATTCAAGAATATTTAGGATATGGTAATTTCTTTATTTGGGTACTTTTCGCCACAATTCCAGGAATTATCTTGTCTCGATTTTTAGTATTTCCAGCCGACTTTGGAAAGAAATCAGTCAACAACGAATAAATCAATTATGACTTTAGAGCAAAAAACAGGGCAATTTTTCTTCCCAGCAGTTTTCATCAACGATACCGAAGAAAATATTCAAGCAACCGAAGCTTTAATTCGCAATCATAATATTGGTGGGTTAACTTTCTTTCACAGTCGGGCCAGTGCGGCTACGAATTACGAGAGTAAGCAAAAAGTAGTATTCAATGATGACAGTTACAAAAAACTCAAAGAGCTTATTGTACGCTATCAAAAATGTGCACCCACTCCCCTTTTAATGAGTATTGATGCTGAATGGGGTTTGGCCATGCGCATTGAAAAAACACCACAATATCCGTATGCAATCACACTGGGCGCCTTACCTGAATCTGAAATTGGTTTGGTGTACGAAGTGGGAAAACAAATCGGATTGGACTTAAAAGCTGCTGGAATCCAGTACAACCTATCCCCTTTGGCAGATATCAATAATAATCCTGACAATCCTGTAATTGGGTACCGTTCTTTTGGAGAAAACAAAGAAAAGGTGGCTCTTTTCGCTTCAGCTTATTTGAAAGGGATGTCTGATGCTGGAATCTTAGGCTGTTTGAAACATTTTCCAGGTCACGGAAATACGAATGTGGATTCGCATTTGGGTTTGCCAATACTTAATGAAAATTTAGAGCAATTGATGAACAACGAATTGTATCCGTTCATCAAAGGCATTGAAAACAAAGTAGATTCCATTATGATTGGGCATTTGGCTGTACCTGCTCTAAACGAAGGAAAAAACACTTCGGCTACTTTGTCAAAAAATATCATTGAAAATTTACTTCGTAACCAATTAGGGTTTGAAGGATTGATTATTTCCGATGCCTTAAACATGAAAAGTGTCTCGGATTTATACGCTACCAAAGGACAATTAGAATGGGAAGCATTCAATGCGGGTAATGATATTTTATGCTTTGCTGAAAATGTGGCCGAAGGAATTGAAGCCATTTATCAAAATGCGAGTCCTGAACGAATTGACGCAAGTTATTCCCGAATTTTAAAATACAAAGAAAAAGTAGGTCTTTTAGAAGGTAAATCTATTTTCCCAAATACAACTTCAGTTGATTTTGATTTTTCAATCAGTGAACAATTAAATCGGAAAATTGCCGAAAATTGTTTGACTAAAGTTAAATCTGATATTAGTTTTAATAGCATACAACAAGCTGTTCAAAATAAGAATCTCGCACAACTTAGCATCTACAACGATGGTTTTGCTAACAAAGTAAAACATGCATTGAATGCGCCTGTTTTTTCTATTACAAAAGAAAATCCAATTAATTTCAAACAAGAAATTGCCAATTATGAAACCCTTTTAATTTCATTATTTGTACCCAAAGCAAAGCCTTTAAACCAATTTGAAATCGAAGCTGAAGTAATTACTTATCTCAACGAACTTCTTGAAACCAAAAAATGCGTGGTGTATGTTTTTGGAAATCCGTATTCGCTTCAAGTCATCCCTAACTTGGCTTTAGCCAAAGAAATTGTTATGGTTTACCAGGATTTTGAAGTTTTCCAAGAAGTTGCAGCCCAAAAATTCATTCAAAATTCAGAATGTAAAGGGCAACTTCCTGTTACAATTAAAAATTTGTAAATCAGTTACTTATATTTAATTTCAATCAAGTCAATAACAATAAATTATTGCTTAATAAATTTTTATAATTAAAATTTATTTTACTATCTTTATATGCAGGCTACATTTGCACCAATAAATTTTTAACTTAAAAACAAACAATATGTCATTAGTAGGAAAAAAATTCCCAAACATCACTGTAGATGCTATCTCTGAAATGGGAGATAATTTAAGAATCAACATTTTTGAAGAAGCTACAAAAAACAACAAAAAAGTATTATTATTTTGGTATCCAAAAGATTTTACTTTCGTTTGTCCAACTGAGTTACACGCTTTCCAAGCGGCATTACCAGAGTTTGAAAAAAGAAATACTGTTGTAATTGGTGCTTCTTGCGATACTAACGAAGTACACTTTGCTTGGTTAAACACTCCAAAAAACAATGGTGGTATCGAAGGTGTTACTTACCCATTATTAGCAGATACTACAAGAAACTTATCTAACATTTTAGGAATTCTTGATGTAGAAAGTGCTGAATACAATGAAGAATTAGATACTGTGATTGTAGAAGGTTCTAACGTAACGTACAGAGCTACTTATTTAATTGATGAAACAGGTAAAATTTTCCACGAAAGTGTAAACGATATGCCATTAGGACGTAACGTAAACGAATACTTGCGTTTAGTTGATGCTTACACTCACGTTCAAGAAAAAGGAGAAGTTTGTCCTGCTAACTGGGAAGCTGGTAAAGAAGCAATGACAGCTGACAGAAATAGTACTGCTGCTTATTTAGGATCTCACTAATAACAAAATCAATTCAATAACAATGGCAAAATTGAATTTGTCATTGTTATTGGAATTGTAATTAAATACTCAAATTATGTTAATCGAATTAAACGAAGACACGTTACAGGATTTAGTATCAAAAAACGAAAAAGTGGTAGTTCAGTTTTCTGCCTCTTGGTGTGGCAATTGCCGAATCATGAAACCAAAATTCAAAAAATTGGCTTCAGAAAACGAGGGGTTGACTTTTGTATTAGTTGATGCCGAAAATTCTCCAGAATCAAGAAAATTAGCTAATGTAAGCAACCTACCTACGTTTGCTACATTTGTAAATGGAAAATTAGTAAACGAAACACAAACGAACAAACAAGAAGTATTAGCTGATTTAGTAAACGAAATTGCTTAATAAATAAAAACCACACACACTTATGAAATTACCCGTTATTAAACATTTGACTCAATTCATCGAAGAAAACGATCAAGATTATATTATCGAAACTATTGAAGTATTAGAAGCTATGACTGAAATTCCGTCACTTAAAGATGAAGAATTAGATGTAATTGGCGAATTAATTTCAAACATGTATGGTGCTTTAGAAGTACAAAAACTAGTAAAAGACGGTGTGGATAAAAAAGAAGCACTAAATACTTTTATGAAACGCGTTTTAGGTTCTATTGACAAATAAATAGAATTCACATAAATACAGTAAGAACGTACTCCAATTGGGTACGTTTTTTTTATACTTTATATCTTATATTTTATTGTGCTATCCATAGAAAAATGCGACTACAATCTAAAATCTGAATTAATTTTCATACTTTTGAAACTCAATTAAAAACACACATTATGTCAACTATAACATTAGGAGGAAATCCGGTACATACTTCAGGTGAATTGCCAAAAATTGGCACGCAACTAGCTGATTTTAAATTAGTGAAAAATGATCTTTCAATTGCTACTCTAGCTGATTTTTCAGGTAAAAGAGCTGTACTTAATATTTTTCCAAGTATCGATACGGGAACTTGTGCTGCATCAGTTAGAAAATTTAACGAAACCGCAGCTAACTTAAATAACACTGTTGTACTTTGTATTTCAAGAGATTTACCATTTGCTCAAAAACGCTTTTGTGGTGCTGAAGGAATTGAAAATGTAGTCAATCTTTCTGATTTTAAAAACGGTAGTTTTGGTCAAGCTAATGGCTTAGAAATTACAGATGGTGTTTTGGCGGGATTGCACTCTAGAGCGGTAATTGTAATTGACGAAAAAGGAACTATTTTACATACAGAACAAGTACAAGAAATCGCTAACGAACCTAATTACGAAGCGGCATTAGCTGTACTTTAATACAACGTCAATGGAATTTCAAAAAGACAATCGATTTGTTTCAGGACGATTAAAAAGTGTCACTTTTGCTTACAAGGGTGCTTTCAAATTAATTACTACAGAACACAGTGTAATGACACAATTTTCCCTTGGAATCTTGATGACAATTGCTGGTTTTTATTTCAATATTACCCCAACTGAATGGCTTTTCCAAGTCTTTGCCATAGGATTAGTAATGAGTATTGAAGGATTGAATACCGCTGTTGAAAAAGTAGCTGATTTTATTCATCCAGAATACCATGAACGAATTGGATTTATTAAAGATATTGCGGCTGGAGCTGTATTTTTTGCAGCACTAACAGCGATAATTATTGGTTTAGTGATTTACATACCAAAGTTCTAATTTGGAATTTTTCAAAAATTAAGAATGGCAAAAAAAACAAAAAACGAATCTGAAATTTCAGAAAGAAAATCTTGGAAATTATCTAAGCAAAATAAAATTGTAATTGGAAGCCTTTTGGTTTTATTTTCAGTTGCTTTATTAGTTGCTTTTATATCTTTTTACATACATGGTCAAGCTGATCAAAGTGCTGTAGCAAAATTGACAGACAGAAATGTAACCGTTGACAATTGGCTAGGAAAATTTGGAGCTTATTTATCTGATATTTTGGTGTACCAAGGTTTTGGTGTTGCTTCTTTTCTTTTTGTACGCTTATTTTTCCTAACAGGATTGTATTTGTTTTTAGGGATTCCTCTAGGTAAATTGAGAACTACTTGGTTTTGGGATTTATTTGCCATGATTATCGTTTCCATAATTTTTGGTTTTTTTGCTACATCGGCACCTGAATTAGGTGGTGTTATTGGGTACGAAATGAATTTGTTTTTACAAGATTATATCGGAAAAACAGGTACGCTTTTGGTTCTTATCTTTGGTTTAGTAATTTACCTTATCTTCAAAATCAAAGTTTCTCCAGAGTCTATTCATAATTTTATTGAAAATTCGAAGAAAGAAATCGAATCCAAAATAACAGCTACCCCTGAATCCAAAACAGACACTAGTTACAATTTAGAAGAATATGCCGTTCCTGCATTTAAGGAAGAAGAAAAAGACGAAGAGTTGGATGGAATCCATTTAAAATCAACCACTTCACAATTTGAAATTAATAAAGAAGCGCTAAAACCAACTATCAGTTCTTCATCTGAAATTAATTTAGACACTTTGCCAAAGCCGATTGTTGAGCCAATTGCAACTCAAACTTTTACTCCAACACCACCCCCTATTCACAAAGAGCCTACTATTATTGCTACTAATGACGAAGTTTTTGTTATTGAAAAAGCCGAAGAAGAGGATATTGTTGAAGAGAATTTAGCCTCTCGATTAGTGGCTGATTTTGGATTATTTGACCCTACTCTAGAGTTATCGAATTTTAAATTCCCAACCATTGATTTATTAAAAGAATATTCAAGTGGTGGGATTACAATCAATCAAGAAGAATTAGAAGAAAACAAAAACAAAATTGTAGATACACTTCGCAACTACAAAATTGAAATTGCACAAATCAAAGCCACCGTTGGTCCTTCGGTAACTTTATATGAAATTGTTCCCGAAGCGGGAATTCGTATCTCAAAAATCAAAAGCTTAGAAGATGATATCGCTTTATCACTTTCTGCATTAGGAATTCGTATCATTGCTCCTATCCCAGGAAAAGGAACCATTGGTATCGAGGTGCCTAACAAGAACCCAACTATGGTTTCGATGAAAAGTGCTATTGGCTCAACTAAATTTCAAGAAGCCGAAATGGAATTACCTATTGCTTTAGGTAAAACTATTTCGAATGAAACTTTCGTGGTTGACTTGGCCAAAATGCCTCACTTATTAATGGCTGGAGCAACTGGTCAAGGAAAATCTGTAGGATTAAATGCCGTATTAACTTCGCTTTTGTACAAAAAACACCCTGCGGAGGTGAAATTTGTTTTGGTAGACCCAAAGAAAGTAGAGTTAACACTTTTCAATAAAATTGAAAGACATTATTTGGCTAAATTACCTGATTGCGATGATGCCATTATAACAGACAATGCTAAAGTAGTCAACACATTGAACTCACTTTGTGTAGAAATGGACAATCGTTATTCTTTATTGAAAGACGCTATGGTGCGTAATATCAAAGAATACAATGAAAAATTCAAATCTAGAAAACTGAATCCAGAAAACGGACATCGTTTTTTACCCTATATTGTTTTAGTAGTAGATGAGTTTGCCGATTTGATTATGACTGCTGGTAAAGAGGTAGAAGTACCTATTGCGCGTTTGGCACAATTAGCACGTGCTATTGGAATTCACTTAATTATTGCAACACAACGTCCGTCTGTTAACGTAATTACAGGTTTAATAAAGGCCAACTTCCCTGCCCGAATTGCTTTTAGAGTAACTTCAAAAATTGATTCGAGAACTATTTTAGACACTCAAGGAGCTGATCAATTAATTGGACGAGGAGATTTATTATATTCCAACGGGAATGACGTAGTACGTGTACAATGCGCCTTCGTAGATACTCCAGAAGTAGAAAAAATCACAGAATTTATTGGTTCACAAAAAGCATACGCTACAGCTTATTTACTTCCAGAATTTATTGGAGAAGAAACTGGCATTAATCTTGATATTGATATTTCTGAAAGAGATTCATTATTCAGAGAAGCTGCTGAAATTATTGTGAATGCACAACAAGGTTCAGCTTCGTTATTACAAAGAAAACTTAAATTAGGTTACAACAGAGCGGGACGTTTAATAGACCAATTAGAAGCCGCTGGCATTGTAGGTCCTTTTGAAGGTAGTAAAGCGCGTAACGTTACTATCTCAGACATGATGGCTCTCGATGAGTTTTTCAAAAATGAACAAAATTAATACCCAAATCAAATTAATAATGCTACATAAGAATTCATTTAAAACTTTGCTATTTGCTACGCTTTTAGTGTTAAGCGGTACAATCCAAGCACAAGATAAAAATGCCAAAGCTCTTTTAGACCAAGTTACTGCTAAGATCAAAAGTTACAATTCAATTATAATTGATTTCAAATATTCACTTTCAAATGCGAAAGAAAATATCAATCAAGACAGTAAAGGAAATGTAATCTTAAAGGGAAATCAATTTGTATTGAATTTTATGGGCGTTACCAAAATTTTTGATGGAAAAAAAACCTACACCATAGTACCTGAAGATGAAGAAGTGACTATTTCAAAAGTAAATGAAAATGACAATAGCGCAGTAACTCCTTCCAAAATGCTTACTTTTTTTAATTCTGGATACAAATATAATTTGGATGAAGTTGCCAATATAAAAGGACGAAAAATTCAATATGTTAAGCTGATTCCAATGAATTCCAAAGATCAAAGAAAAGAGATTCTATTAGGAATTGATAGCCAAACTAAAAACATTTACAATTTAATTGAAATTGGTAAAAAAGGAACTAAAACCACTTTGACTGTTAATTCTTTTAAAACCAACCAACCTTTGTCAAAAAATCAATTTACCTTTGCCAAAAATAAATATCCCAATTACTACATCAACACATTAGATTAATTCCTAGGTGAAAATAATTGACAAATACATTTTAAAAACCTTCCTGATTACATTTACCGTCGTATTTGTAATCCTTTTTTTTATATTCATATTACAAACCGTTTGGCTATTAATCGCTGAATTAGCAGGTAAAGACTTGGATTTCTCTATGGTAATTAAGTTTTTATTATTTTCTATGCCTCGATTAATTCCATTGGTACTTCCCCTATCCATCCTTTTAGCCTCTATTATGTCGTTTGGGGATTTATCTGAAAACTACGAATTAGCAGCAATGAAATCAGCTGGGATTTCGGTACAAAGAGCTTTAAAACCTTTAACTATTTTCATTACATTTTTGAGTATTGCTGCTTTCTTTTTTGCTAACAATGTAATTCCTTATGCCGAATACAAATTCATCAACTTTAGAAAAAACATCGCACAAGCAAAGCCAGCCTTAGCTATTGCTGAAGGACAATTTAGCGATGTGGGATTGTATAATATCAAAGTGAATAAAAAATCAGGCGAAAATGGAAATATTTTGACAGGTATTACTATTCACAAAAAATCAGACGCAGGAGATGGTAGTAGAACCGTTATTAAAGCTAAACATGGCAGATTGATTAGTAGTGAAAATTCAAATACCCTTCAATTAGTTTTAAATGACGGAAATTACTACGAAGACATTTTACCTAAAAATTATGAAGATCGTCCCAAAATGCCTTTTGTAAAAAGTTCATTTAAAAAAGACATTATCAATATTGATTTATCTGAACTTAATAAGATTGATACTGATAACGAAAACATCACTAATACCAACACAATGCTTACCACTAGTGAGCTAAATTACACCCTTGATTCACTTAAGAAAACATTTAAAACCGAGGTGATTTCATTTTCAGAAAATATCAATCAACGAGTGGGAATCCAAAAATCCACTCAACCTATTCTAAAGATTAAAAAGAAAAAGAAACCATTTAAAGGAGAATTATTACCTCTTTTTAGTTCAAAACAACAATTGGATATTTTAAATTTAGCCAATAGTAATTTGAGTAGTGTAAAATACTCTGTTGAAAATTCAAATACCGAATTCAAAACAAAACAAGAAAACATCAACGGACACTTAATTGCACTGTACGACAAATTTGTCATTGCTTTTGCTTGTTTCTTAATGTTTTTTATTGGCGCACCATTAGGAGCAATTATCCGAAAAGGAGGTTTAGGACTTCCTGTAGTATTTGCAATGTTGATATTTATTTCATTTCATTTTGTCAATACTTTTGGAAAAAGAATTTCTGAAGAAGGAGGTCTAAGTCCATTTATAGGCTCTTGGATGTCTTCTTTTATCTTAGCACCATTGGCAATCCTTCTTACCTATCGCGCTACAAACGACATAGGACTTATTAATATGGATGTACTATTAGCACCTTTGCAAAAAATAATTAAAAAAATATTTCCTCCCCAAAATTAAAAACGATGACAACGACAAAAATACAACTCAACACTATAGAAGAAGCCATCGAAGACATTCGACAAGGTAAAGTCATTATTGTAGTAGATGATGAAAACAGGGAAAATGAAGGCGATTTCTTAGCTGCTGCCGAAAAAGTAACTCCTGAGATTATTAATTTCATGGCAACTCATGGTCGTGGTTTGATTTGTGCTCCATTAACTGAAAAACGATGCAAAGAATTGGGATTGCATTCCATGGTTTCTAACAATACTGATCCTATGGAGACAGCATTTACTGTATCTGTCGATTTAAGAGGGCATGGTGTAACTACAGGGATTTCAGCAGCAGATAGGGCAAAAACCGTTATGTCATTTGTAAATCCCGACACTAAACCACACGATTTAGCACGTCCTGGACATATATTCCCTTTAATTGCTAAACAAGGTGGAGTATTACGAAGAATTGGTCATACTGAAGCTGCTATTGATTTTGCAAGATTAGCTGGTTTTCAACCTGCAGGGGTTATCGTAGAGGTAATGAACGAAGATGGAAGCATGGCACGTCTACCTCAATTATATGAAATAGCTAAAAAATTCAACTTAAAACTAGTTTCCATTGAAGATTTAGTAGCGTATCGTGTGCAACACGATAGTTTGATTGTTAAAAAAGAAGATTTTGATATCAATACCCGTTTTGGAACCTTCAGATTGAGAGCCTACGAACAAACCACAAATAAACAAGTGCATATCGCTTTGACAAAAGGTACTTGGAATTTAGGTGAACCTGTATTGACTCGTATTAATTCGTCTCAAGTAAATAATGATTTACTTGGCACACTAACCCATAACGCTGATCATCAATTAGACAAAATGTTTCAAGCCATTAACGAAAATGGAAAAGGTGCTGTGATTTTCATTAACCAAGATATGCAATCAGTCAATTTATTAAGTCGTATTGCCGAATTGAAACAATTACAATCTGAAGGAGAAATGCAAGCACCTAGAATTATTATTGACACCAAAGATTTTGGTATTGGTGCACAAATTCTTCACGATTTGGATATTTCTAAAATTAGATTAGTAACAAATACAAGTCAAAGTAAACGTGTAGGAATGATTGGTTATGGTCTTGAAATCATCGAACACGTCAATTATTAATTCCCTAGATAAAAAATTAAGTGCTTTTTTTATTTTCTAAAACAAAGAAAATGAAACAATTAAAAAAGCGTTATTAAAATTGATACTTTTTTTATTGAAATAGATTTGCATAACCAAAAAAAGCACTTATATTTGCACTCGCAACCATGAAAATGGTAGCAACATATTGGAGAAATGGCAGAGCGGTCGAATGCGGCAGTCTTGAAAACTGTTGACTGTAACAGGTCCGGGGGTTCGAATCCCTCTTTCTCCGCATCAAAAAACCGATTAGTTACTAATCGGTTTTTTTATTTTACAATAAACTGATATTGCAACCAGAAAGTATATTTCTTATAATTCAAATCGGCACTGAATAGTAGTCCCTTCACCATGTAAACTATGGATATTCAATTCAGCTTTAACAGTTTGCGCTCTGTTTTTCATATTTTTAAGCCCTATTCCAGTAGCAGGTTGATTCATATCAAAACCTTTTCCGTTATCGTAAATTGATAAAAGTAAAGAGGAATCAGTAGATTGAATAATACTAACCTTACATTCAGAAGCTTCTGCATATTTAGTCACATTAGACAATGCTTCTTGAATAATGCGATACAATGTAATTTTAATTAAACCCGAAACCGTCTCCCAATCAATTTGCTCATCACAATCCAATTTAAAACGAGTAGTACCCATTTCATCAGCTTGTTGGATAGAATTAAGCAGCAACATTTTAAAGTCAAAATGAGGCTCCATTTCTTCTGTTCGCAAATCATGTGTTATTTCGCGAATTTCATTTTCTATAGCATGTATCTCTTCAATATATTTTTTTCTCTTGGCTTTACTATCGCTTTCATCACTTTCGTTTAGTGTTTTCAACACCAAATGAACTCCTAGTAATTTATTGGTAACACTATCATGCAATTCCTTTGAAATCCTATTTTGCTCCCTTACTTTGGCCTGATTCAAATCAATTTGATAGTGTTGCATTAATTCAAACAATTCTACATTTGCTTCTTGTAACTGACGCTGGAATTCCAATTCTTTTCTTTTATTTCTCCAATAACGTAAAACTAAGACCCCTACAAAGAGTACTATCAAGATAAACGAACCTACCAGAAGATACAAATTATTCTTACTCAATACCTTGTTTTGATCTTCTATAGTGGCCGTTTCATAGGCAATTCGGGCATATTTATTATTGGTTTTTCTTTGGGCAATAGCCAAACTATCTGACAATTGAATTATTTTACCTTTGTAATACGAATCTTGATTCGGCTCAGTCTTAGCTAATAATTCATAAATTAATTTTATTTCACTATTCGCTTTAATCTTTTTACCCAAAAACAATGATTTTTTCAAAATTTGAATAGATTTAGCCGTATCTTTTACTGTTAAATAATATTCCCCTAAAGTAATTAACTTATAAAATGTAGTGGTTTGATTCCCATGTCTTATTGAAGCATTTAGCGATTTGTACAGCATCGATTCTACTCCACGTAAATCCCCTTTTTTCATCATTGAATATCCTAGATTCCCTAATGCTATTGAATAATCATTAGGCCACTTATCTTCTAATTCTTTATTTATTAACGGTTTGAGTGTCGATATGGATTTTCCATACTGATGTGTTTTATCATAAATATTAGCTATATTGATAGATACAGCCACATCACAATTGGAATAGCTATTATAATCAATTCCAGATTCACGAGCCATTTTTAATTGATTTTTAGCTTGCTCAAAGTAGTCAAGAGCTACTTTATAATCTTCTAAATTTTCCAAATTACATCCCATCAAATTATACACCGTATAAAGTAATTGGTGGTCTGAACTTGATTTCAATAATTGAAGTGCTTTTGAAAGTTCTATTTCACTTTGTAGATAGTTACCCTCATAAAATAATACATAGGCCTTATTGAAACTCATTTTGCCCATATGTTCATCATTGCCTATAATTTGATATAACTTCTCCGCTTTTTGATAATAAAAATACGCACTATCTTTATGGTCTTGAGCATAAGTATCCCCTATAAAATTATAGGATTTTGCAATATTTAATGTGTCTGATTTGTCTTTTGAGATTTCAAGAAGATCTCTACTGATTTTTAACGATTTTGGAAAATCATTAATATAATAATACTCCGTAGACAAGTCAAAAAGATACTTTACACCCTGTTCTGTATTAGGTACAGTTCCCACATCTTTATAAAGTGAATCTAGAAATTTACGTTTTTGTTTCCCGAGTAATTGCGTATACTCTTTATAAGGAAAAATGATAGCTTTGGTATTAGTTTCTGCTTTTTTAGAGCAAGAAAATAAACTTAATACAAGTAGTAGTAAAAGGCAATTTTTCATACTTAATTCGTTTCCAATTTACAACTTCCCTAATCGCTGCATTATAAAAAGCACAATAATTGGAATGGTTAATAAAACTACCATCAAGGTGTGTTCTACTAACAATTGAGGTTGTTCGATTAACGTAATTACATAGCCCCCAACAGCTCCTCCAAAATGTGCTGAATGCCCAATGTTATCGTTCTGCGATTTCATTCCGTAAATAGAATACAACAGATATAAAATACCAAATAAATAGGCCGGAATAGGAATTACAAAAAACAAACCCAACATCATATCAGGTTGTAATAAAATAGCCGAATACAACACACCTGTTACTGCTCCTGAAGCCCCAACAGCACGATAGCTATAGTTATTTTTATTAAAAATATAGGTCAATAGATTTCCAAAAATCAAACTTCCCATATAAATTAGAACAAAAATCCAATTGCCTAAATAAGCCAAAACCAAAGGTGCAAAAAACCAAAGTGTCATCATATTGAACAATAGATGCATCATATCAACATGTAAAAACCCCGAAGACACCATCCTGATTTGTTCTCCTTTATGAATACTTCCAATATGAAATTCGTATTTTCTAAAAAATGAAAGATCATTAAAGCCTTTATAACTCATCAAAACCGTAATAGCAATGATTACAATCAATATCATATTCATATCACTTTATTTATAGTGAAAGGTAAAGATAGCAATTCGGTTAAATTAATCTTGTTCTATTGTAAATTTAAATTCTCATTTTTTTTGAATTATATTTGTCAAAAATAACCACATGCAATTGCTGATTTTCATTATAAGTTTTCCTTTACTTTGGATCATTTCGATACTTCCATTTCGTGTATTTTATTGGTTTTCAGACTTAGTATATGTATTGGTATATCATGTGGTGGGCTATCGCAAAAAAATAGTACGATACAATTTATCTATTGCATTGCCTCATTTAAGTGAAGAAGAACGTTTACAAATTGAAAAAAAGTTTTACCATCATCTTTGCGACATGTTTTTAGAAATGATAAAAACAATGTCTATTTCGGCCAGCGAAATGGAAAAACGCTTTGCCATTACCAATATTGACCTAATAAAAGAATACGAAAAAAAAGGAAAGAGTGTTATTTTATTAGCTTCACACTACGCAAGTTGGGAATGGTTATTATCAATTAACAGCCGAATGAAATTCAAAGGAATTGGTGTTTATAAAAAAATTGCTAATCCTTATTTTGACCGATTGGTACGAAAAATCCGCGCTAAGTTTGATGCCGATTTAGTAACTACCTCTAATACAATTCCGCTAATTGCTGAAAATGAAGCCAAAGGAGTTTTAGCCTTATACGGACTTGCCAGCGATCAATCTCCTAAACTAAATCGCTTTTTTCATTGGCAAAAATTCATGGGAATTGAAGTTCCTGTTCATACTGGAGCCGAAATGCTTGCTAAACGATACGATTTGAATGTGCTTTTTGTTGATGTGCAAAAAGTAAGACGCGGATTTTATGAAGCTACATTTATTCCAATGGGAGAAAATGTTACAAAAATTCCTGATTTTGAAATCACAGACACCTATTTAAAACTTGTTGAAAAACAAATTCTAGGCGCACCCGAATATTATTTTTGGACACACAAAAGATGGAAACATCGTAGATAAAAAAAATCCCTTTTCTAAAATGAAAAGGGATTTTTATTTACAATAGTAATCCAATTAAATTCCGGCAATTACTTTTATTTCGTCAATGATTCGTAATGCTAAAACATCTGCTTCCTGTTGTGATGGCGCTTCTGTATAGATTCGGATTATTGGTTCTGTATTGGACTTTCTCAAATGCACCCATTCGGTAGCGAAATCAATTTTCACTCCGTCAATCGTTGTGATATCTTCATTCTTGTATTTTTCAGTCATCGCAACTAAAATGGCATCCACATCAATTTGAGGAGTCAATTCGATTTTGTTTTTGCTCATATAGTATTCTGGATACGAAGCACGCAAGGCCGAAACTGTCATTTTTTTGTTTGCCAAATGAGTCAAAAACAAAGCGACTCCTACCAAACTATCGCGTCCATAATGCAATTCAGGATAAATAATTCCACCGTTTCCTTCACCACCAATAACAGCCTTATTCTTTTTCATTAACTCTACCACATTCACTTCTCCCACAGCACTTGCTTCATAACTTCCTTTATGAGCATTAGTAACATCACGCAAGGCACGAGACGATGACATATTTGAAACGGTATTTCCAGGTGTTTTGCTCAACACATAATCAGCACAAGCGACCAAAGTGTATTCTTCTCCAAACATTTCGCCATCTTCAGAAATGAAAGCCAAACGATCTACGTCAGGATCTACTACAATTCCAAGGTGCGCTTTTTCTTTGACAACCAATTCTGAAATATCAGTCAAATGCTCTTTTAACGGTTCAGGATTGTGTGGAAAATGTCCGTTTGGTTCACAGTACAATTTCACTACTTCAACCCCCATTAATTCTAATAATTTAGGAATAATAATACCCCCAGAAGAATTGACTCCATCCACTACTACTCTGAATTGAGCCGCTTTTACAGCATCTACATCCACTAAAGGCAAGTTCAAGACCTCATCAATATGAATGTCCATATAGGCATCGTTTTCTACAATAGCTCCTAGCGAATCTACATCTGAAAAATCAAAAGCTTCTGCTTCTGCAATTTCTAGAATTTTTTCTCCTTCCACTCCATTTAAAAACTCTCCCTTTTCATTCAATAACTTCAAGGCATTCCATTGTTTTGGATTGTGAGAGGCAGTTAATATGATACCTCCATCCGCTTTTTCTAAAGGTACTGCTACTTCTACTGTTGGTGTAGTAGATAGCCCCAAATCAATCACATCAATTCCTAGCCCAACCAAAGTATTTACTACTAAATTATGAATCATTGGTCCCGAAATTCGGGCATCACGACCAATCACTACTGCTAATTTTTCTTTACCCGAATAGTTTTTCAACCAAGTTCCATACGCCGAAGCAAATTTAACTGCATCAACTGGAGTCAGGTTATCTCCTACTTTACCCCCGATTGTTCCTCGAATCCCTGAGATTGATTTTATTAAAGTCATGTATATCTGAATTAAATTTTTTGTTTAGAAATACAAATATAAAAGTTCGCGTTTAGCAAAACGATATATTTGGTAAGTTTTTATCAAAATTGGAATTCTTTTGTAAACTGAACTTTGTATATTTGGAAAGCAACAACTTGAAAAACGCTATGAATTTTCTTGCCCATATTCATCTTTCTGGAGAAAACGAATTCATCAAAATTGGTAATTTTATGGCCGATGGTGTTCGGGGCAAACAATATGAAAATTTTCCTCAAGAAATTCAAAAAGGAATATTGTTGCATCGCGCCATTGATACATTTACAGATGCGCACCCCATATTCAGACAAAGCACTAAAAGACTTCATTCACGTTACCACCACTATGCCGGAGTTATCGTTGATATGTATTACGACCATTTTTTAGCTAAAAATTGGGAAAACCATTCATCTGAAAATTTAGAGAATTATTCGAATCGTTTTTATCAATCTTTACTCGATAATCATACTTTACTAACTCCAAAAACTCAAAATTTATTACCCTATATGATGAAATACAATTGGTTAGTAAGTTACCAATCAATACCTGGATTAGACCGTATTTTGAGTCAGATGGATCAGCGTACCCAAAATCAATCTTTGATGCGGTTTGCAGGAGAAGAACTTGCTGCTCATTATGCTCTTTTTGAAGAAGAATTTTCTCTTTTTTATAAAGAACTACAACTATTCTCAGAAAACAAATTAAACGAATTATGAAAGCAATTTATACTAACGCCTGTTATTTTCTCTTTTTATTTATTTCTACTATGTCTGTTGGGCAAACCGGAGTTGTAGCGAGTAATGCCATGGTGGTATCGGCTCGCGAAGAGGCTTCCAAAATAGGTGTTGCAATTCTTAAAAAGGGAGGTAATGCTTTTGATGCTATGGTTGCCACCGAATTAGCTTTGGCAGTAGCCTACCCGTATGCCGGAAACATTGGCGGAGGAGGTTTTATGGTATACCGAAAAGCCAATGGAGAAACTGGAACATTGGACTACCGTGAAAAAGCACCATTGGCTGCAACAAAAAATATGTTTTTAGATAAAGACGGAAAAATAATTAAAGGAAAAAGTACCGAATCTCCTTTAGCCATTGGAGTTCCTGGAACAATTGCAGGAGTGTTTGCTGTGCATAAAAAATTGGGTTCGTTACCAATTTCTGAAATCATGAAGCCTGTAATTGAATTAGCTGAAAAAGGTGTTGTTGTTACTAAAAAACAAGAAAAAAGTTTGAATACGTATCGAGAAGCTATCATCAAGGCTAATGGCAATAGGACCAAATTTGCAACAGTCTTCAAAGAAAATGATACCATCAAATACCCTGCTTTAGCCGAAACATTAAAGCGTATTGCAAAGAATGGCAAAAATGAGTTTTACAAAGGTCAAACCGCAGGTAAATTAATTCGCTATTTTAAACAAATAGGTGCTATTATTACGAAAGAAGATTTGGCACAATACGAAGCAAAATGGAGAAATTCGCTTGAATTTGGATACAAAGATTTGAAAATAATATCCATGGCACCACCAAGTAGTGGCGGAATTTGTTTGGCGCAAATTATGACAATGATAGCACCCTTTGATTTGGCCAAAATGGGACATAATTCTCCTGATGCAATACAAGTAATAGTGGAAGCAGAACGAAGAGCTTATGCTGATAGAAGTTTCTTTTTAGGTGATCCTGATTTTGTAAAAATTCCGCTAAAAGAATTACAAAATACCGATTACCTAAAAGACAGAATGTCTAATTTTAGTTTAAACAAAGCTACTTTATCAACTGATATAAAGGAAGGTACGGTAACCTATAACGAAAGTACAGAAACCACTCATTACTCCATTGTGGACTCTTTCGGAAATGCTGTTGCTGCTACAACAACCATTAATGACGCATTTGGTTCTAAGTACTATTGCGACGAACTAGGCTTTTTCTTGAATAACGAAATGGACGATTTTAGTGCTAAGCCAGGCGAACCCAATTTATTTGGCTTAGTGGGAAATGAAGCTAATAGCATTACCCCTAAAAAACGAATGTTGAGTTCTATGACCCCTACAATTGTAGAGAAAAACGGAAAACTATTTATGGTGGTGGGTTCTCCAGGAGGTTCTACTATTATCACATCTGTTTTACAAACTATTCTAAATGTTTACGAATATAATTTGAGTATGCAAGAAGCGGTCAATGCACCTCGTTTTCACCATCAATGGTTACCTGACTTGATTACTTTTGAACCTAAAGCTTTTGATACAAAAACTTTGGAAACTTTAAAATCGAAATCTTATTTAATCAACGAAAAAACAACTCCTGTAATTGGCAAAGTAGATGCTATTTTAGTCCTACCCAACGGAAACTTAGAAGGAGGCGCTGATTTTAGAGGAGACGATACAGCTGTTGGATTTTAATTACTACTTATGAATTTTATTAGCGAATTAGAAAACGAATTCACCACCAAGCAGCATACTAAAAATGCGGTAGCTATGGCTAAATACATGAAAAATTTATTTCCTTTTTTTGGAATCAAAACTGATGAAAGAAGGGCTATTTTTAAATTGGTTTGTCAAAAACACCCAACAGAAATTAGTAATAAAGCAAGAGCAATCGGTTGGGAACTCTTTCTAAAAAAAGAGCGCGAACTTCAGTATTGCGGCATTGAAATCATTATTAAGACTTTGAAAAACAAATATGTAGTTGAAGACATACTTTGGATTGAACAATTTTTGATTACTAATTCCTGGTGGGATAGCGTGGATACTATTTCCAAATTCATGCTTGGCGCCTATTTGCAACAATTCCCATCTGAAATCCCCACTGTTGTAGAACGGTTTTCCAATTCAGAGAATATGTGGTTAAACCGAAGTGTTATTTTATTTCAACTTGGTTACAAATCACAAACTGATTTCAAACTATTGCAATCATTATGCTTAAATCACAGCCATTCTAATGAATTTTTTATTCGGAAGGCAATTGGTTGGGCGCTTCGAGAATATGCCAAGACTGACCCAGAGGCCGTTCGGCAATTTGTATTACAATCTAACTTAAAGCCTTTAAGCAAAAAAGAAGCTTTAAAAAATATTTAATTGTAATTTAGCGCACTGAAAAATCATCTGATGCTAAAGAGAGCTTTACATAAAATAGAACAAACTATCGCTTGGTCAAGATCAAAATTGGGCGATAAGCAATTCATCTTTCTATCAGCAGTACTTGTTGGTATATCGGCAGCATTTGCTGTAATTGTACTAAAAGCTTTTGCGCACTGGGTATTCACTTTTGCTACTTATGTAAGTCGTATTCTAAAATTAGGCTTTTTCAATAGTTTCTTACCTATTATCGGGATTTTATTAACGGTTTTTGTAATCAAAAAATTTTTAAGTGGCACCATTCAAAAAGGAACCTCTCAAATTTTGTATGCGGTTGCCAAAAAAGCCAGTATAATTCCCCGAAAACAAATGTATGCGCAAATTATCACCAGCTCGTTAACTGTAGGCATGGGTGGTTCTGCAGGATTGGAAAGTCCCATTGTAATTACAGGTGCTGCCTTTGGATCTAATTATGCTCAAAAATACCGATTAAGCTATAAAGACAGAACTTTGCTTATTGGATGTGGCGTTGCTGCTGGAATTGCCGCTGCGTTTAACGCTCCTATTGCCGGAGTTTTATTTGCTATTGAAGTACTATTAGTTGATGTAAGTATTTCGGCCTTTACACCCATTATGATTGCGGCTGCTACAGGAGCCTTAGTTTCTGTAATTGTATTGGATGAGAGTATTTTACTTTCGTTCAAACAACAAGAAGACTTTAACTATCACAATATTCCATTTTATGCGTTTTTAGGGGTGTTCACGGGTTTAATTTCTATTTATTATTCTCGAAATTTTCAACGAGTAGAACATTTCTTCAGTCGTTTAAAATTAGGTCCGTACAAAAAAGCACTGTTTGGGTCTACCCTTTTGGCCATTTTAATTTACATTTTCCCAACGCTTTTTGGCGAAGGATATGAAAGCATCCGAATTTTATCTGAAAGTGACCCTGGACAATTATTAGAAGACACTTTGTTTAGTAGTTTTAGAAACAATAGTTGGGTACTATTACTCTTTGTAGGTTGTACCATGATGCTTAAGGCTTTTGCTTCAGGCTTGACTATAGGGAGTGGTGGAAATGGAGGTAACTTTGCTCCATCCCTATTTTTAGGGTCGTATGTTGGATTTTTCTTTTCTAAATTAATTAACCTTATTGGCTTAGCCAAATTACCCATCAGCAATTTCACCTTAGTAGGAATGGCTGGTATTTTGAGTGGTTTATTTCACGCACCTTTAACCGCTATTTTCTTAATTGCCGAAATTACTGGAGGGTATAACTTGATGATTCCTTTGATGATTGTTTCCTCGATTAGTTTTGCTATCTCAAAACGATTTGAAAAACATTCAATGGATGTGAAGAATTTAGCCAAGAAAGGTCACGCCTTTACCAGCAACAAAGACGCTAATGTATTATCTACTTTAGATACTAATTCGATTATTCAAACGGACTATTTAACCGTTTCGCCTAATGAGAATTTAGATAAATTAGTGGACTTAATTTCTAATTCTACGCAAGTTGTTTTTGCTGTGGTGAATTTAGAAAATGAATTGGTTGGTGTAGTCTATTTTAATGACATCAAAGAAATTATTTTCAACACCTACCGAGTGAAATACACCCAAATTAAAGAAATTATGACTGCTCCCAAACAAATTATTACTCCAGAAGATAGTATGGAAGTAGTTATGAATAAATTTGAGGAAACGAAAATGGCTTTTTTACCTGTACTCAAAAACGGTAAATACTACGGATTTATTTCGAAATCACTTGCGTTAGAAGCCTATCGTACCAAACTAAAATCCATGACCATAGAATAAATTACTATCGGATAGATATAAAATTTTTATTATCCGATATTAAGATTATCTTTGTGGTGTTATGTGGAAAATCGATTTATCATACCGAGAAGAATTACAATCAACATTTGAAAGATTGTATCAAAAAAAACAGGATTTGCAATCCAGCAGACCACTGCCAGCTATTGCATTAAATAAAATTAGAGAAAGTCTTTCCATAGAATGGACTTACAATTCTAATAGTATAGAAGGCAATACTATGAGCTTGCGCGAGACTCAAATGGTTTTGCAAGAAGGAATTACAGTAAAAGGAAAATCGCTACGGGAACATTTTGAAACCCATAATCACGACAAAGCTATTGATTATTTGTATTCCATAATTAATGAAGGATATACATTGCGAAGTATCGATATTTTATCTTTGCACGGTTTAGTTTTACGATCCATCGAGGAAGATTTTGCCGGTCGTATTCGCAACGGAGGGGTTCGCATTACAGGAGCTAATTTTACTCCACCAAATGCCAATAAAGTTCCTGATTTATTAGAGGAATTGATTGATTTTATAAACACCAATCCTTTGAATTTAAATGATATTGAATTGGCAACTATTTTTCATCATAAATTGGTTTGGATTCATCCTTTTTTTGATGGTAATGGTAGAACTGTTCGTTTATCAATGAATTTACTATTAATGCGCAATGGTTTTCCGCCAGCCATTATTTTAAAAAATGACCGCAAGAAATATTATGATGCCCTCAACCAAGCCAATAACGGAAATTATCAAAAATTAACGCTTTTGATGTGCCAGTCGTTAGAGCGCACTTTGAACGTTTATAGTAATGCGTTACCAGATAATGACACTGAATATGTTGAAATATCCAATTTGGTTCAAGAACCTAACATGCCTTACGGTCAGGAATATATCAGCTTATTAGCTAGAACAGGTAAGATTGATGCATACAAAGAAGGGCGCAATTGGCTTACTACTAAAGAAGCCGTTGAATCTTACATTATCAACAGAAAACGTAAACGCTAAGATAAATTAGCGTTTTTTTTATACTTATTTTTTACACAATCTTCTCCTTTGTTGTACCAAAAAAATCAATCAAAATAGTAACTTTGTTTTTTTACAAAAATTATGTTAGACACAAACAATACTATTGACGTTCAAGGTGCACGCGTTCACAATCTAAAAAATATCGACATAGCCATCCCTCGGGAGCAGTTAGTGGTGATTACTGGGCTTTCTGGTTCAGGAAAATCGTCTTTGGCATTTGATACTATTTATGCCGAAGGACAACGTCGTTATATCGAAACTTTCTCGGCGTATGCACGACAGTTTTTAGGAGGTTTAGAACGCCCGGATGTGGATAAAATTGACGGCCTTTCGCCAGTAATTGCCATTGAGCAAAAAACAACCAGTAAAAGTCCGCGCTCGACTGTGGGAACTATTACTGAAATCTACGACTTTTTGCGTTTGTTGTTTGCTCGTGGGGCTGATGCTTACAGTTACAATACGGGAGAAAAAATGGTTTCGTATTCTGACGAGCAAATTAAAGAGTTAATTATTCACGATTTTACAGGAAAACGAATCAATATTTTAGCACCCATTATCCGAGCTAGAAAAGGACATTATGCCGAGCTTTTCCAACAAATAACCAAACAAGGATTTTTAAAAGTTAGAGTAAACGGCGAAATTCAAGATTTGGTTAGCGGTATGAAATTAGACCGTTACAAAACCCATGATATTGAAATTGTTGTAGATAGACTTGTAGTAGACAATAGCGAAGAGAACCAAAAACGACTGTCAGAAAGCATCAATACCGCCATGCACCACGGCGAAAACGTATTGATGGTTTTAGACCAAGACTCGAATGAAGTGCGTTATTTCAGTCGGAATTTAATGTGCCCAACGACGGGAATTTCGTATCAAAATCCAGAACCTAATTTGTTTTCTTTCAATTCGCCAAAAGGAGCTTGCGCGCATTGTAACGGATTAGGAACCATAAACGAAATTAATCGTAAAAAAATCATCCCGAATCCAAAACTATCGATTAAAAATGGAGGTTTTGCCCCTTTGGGCGAATACAAATCGTCTTGGATTTTCAAGCAATTGGAAATCATTGGCGAAAAGTATAGCTTCAAATTGACTGATGCAGTGGAGACCATTTCGGAAGAAGCAATGGAAATGATTTTGTATGGAGGAAAAGAAAAATTTACAATCAATTCCAAAGATTTGGGCGTAGCGCGCGAATACAAAATTGACTTTGAAGGCATTGCTCATTTTATCAAAAACCAACACGATGAAAGTGGTTCCAGCACCATTAAACGCTGGGCTAAAGAATTCATGGACGAAGTGAAATGCCCGGAATGTGAAGGTTCTCGATTGAAAAAAGAGGCGTTGTTCTTTAAAGTAAACGATAAAAACATTGCCGAATTAAGCGATTTAGACATTTCAGATTTGACCGCTTGGTTTCAAGAATTGGAAAGTCATTTATCTGACAAGCAAAAAACCATTGCTTCTGAAGTCATCAAAGAAATCAAAGACCGATTGGCGTTCTTAATGAACGTAGGTTTGAATTATTTGGCATTAAGCCGAAGTTCAAAATCACTTTCAGGAGGTGAGGCACAACGCATCCGATTGGCTACGCAAATTGGTTCCCAATTAGTAGGAGTTTTATATATTTTGGACGAGCCGAGTATTGGTTTACACCAAAGAGACAACGAAAAACTGATTCATTCTCTGGAGCAATTACGCGATATTGGTAACTCCGTTTTAGTGGTAGAACACGACAAAGACATGATTGAACGTGCGGATTATGTGATTGACATTGGTCCAAAAGCTGGAAAATTTGGTGGCGAAATCATCAGCCAAGGAACGCCTGCTGAGATTTTAAAAAGCAATACCATTACTGCCCAATTTATGAATGGGAAAATGAAAATTGAAGTTCCTAAAAAGCGTCGCGAAGGCAACGGAAAGTTCTTAAAATTAACCGGAGCTACGGGAAATAATTTAAAAAATGTTTCCGTAGAATTGCCTTTGGGTAAACTCATTTGTGTAACGGGAGTTTCTGGAAGTGGGAAATCCACTTTGATTAACGAGACCCTCTACCCTATTTTGAACGCTTATTATTTCAACGGAGTAAAAAAACCACAACCGTATAAAAAAATTGAAGGTTTAGAACACATCGATAAAGTAATTGACATTGACCAAAGTCCGATTGGACGTACACCAAGGTCAAATCCAGCTACTTATACCGAAGTATTCTCTGAGATTCGTAACCTATTTACAATGACTTCCGAAAGTATGATTCGCGGGTACAAAGCCGGGCGTTTTAGCTTTAATGTGAAAGGCGGCCGTTGCGAAACTTGCGAAGGTTCGGGCGTGCGAACTATTGAGATGAACTTTTTACCCGATGTATATGTAGAATGTGAAACCTGTCAAGGCAAACGTTTTAACAGAGAAACTTTGGAAATTCGCTACAAAGGAAAATCCATTTCGGATGTGCTGAACATGACAGTCGATGAAGCAGTACCTTTCTTTGAAAACATTCCGAAGATTTATCGCAAAATTAAAACCATTCAAGAAGTGGGGTTAGGTTACATCACTTTGGGACAGCAAAGCACAACGCTATCTGGAGGCGAAGCGCAACGCATTAAACTAGCGGGTGAACTCTCTAAAAAAGATACCGGAAACACATTTTATATTTTAGACGAACCTACGACGGGACTTCATTTTGAAGACATTAGAGTATTGATGGATGTAATCAATAAATTGGTTGACAAAGGCAATACCATTTTGATTATTGAGCACAATATGGACGTCATCAAATTGGCCGATTATATCATTGACATTGGCCCTGAAGGTGGAAAAGGCGGCGGCCAACTCGTTGCCAAAGGAACTCCTGAAGAAATTAGTAAAAATAAAAACAGTTATACTGCGCAGTTTTTGAAAAAAGAATTAGCTTAGTATTTCAAAACCCTAGCCCTGATGGTAGCGACATCCTTTACTGCCAGTGTTTGGTAGTAAAGATATAGCGAACAGCAGGAACAGCTCCAAAAAATAAAAAAAATGAGACTACAAGATTTTGATAATGATGAAGATAAAGTAATTCAGGATAAACTGAAACAAAAAACATGGAACGAGATTCGTACCAATGACAGTTGGGCTATTTTTAAAATCATGTCCGAATTTGTAAATGGTTATGAAACTATGGGGCGTATTGGTCCTTGCGTGACTATTTTTGGTTCGGCTAGAATAAAACCTGAAGACCCCTATTACTTACTTGCAGAAAAAATTGCTTACAAAATCAGTAAAGCCGGTTATGGTGTCATTACTGGTGGTGGCCCTGGAATTATGGAAGCCGGAAATAAAGGAGCTCATTTAGGTGGAGGTACTTCAGTAGGATTGAATATTGAATTGCCATTTGAACAACACTACAATCCATATATTGACCGAGATAAAAACTTGAATTTTGATTACTTCTTTGTTCGCAAAGTTATGTTTGTAAAATACTCTCAAGGTTTTGTGGTAATGCCAGGAGGTTTTGGTACTATGGACGAACTTTTTGAAGCCATGACTTTGATTCAGACTAAAAAAATTGGACGTTTTCCAATTATTCTGGTGGGTACCTCATTTTGGTCTGGTTTGATTGATTGGATTAAAACCGTTTTAATAGAGCGTGAAAAAACCGTAAGTGCAAGCGACTTGGATTTATTTAAAATTGTGGATACCGAAGATGAGGTGGTTGCTGTTTTAGATGCATTCTATAAAAAATACGATTTAAGTCCTAACTTCTAAAATACGGTTTTTCAAAATTACCTGAACTGTTTTCGAATAATAGCTTGTATATTGTATTTAAAACTTAGACTTTGAAATCATTTCTAAAAATAGCATTTTGTTCACTGATTGCATTAGCTTCAAACAAGTTGATTGCTCAGCATCAATGTAAAATGAATGTTGAGTTGAATGCAGAGAATAAAATTCTTAGTGTTCAACAAGAAATAACTTTTTTCAATCAGTCTAACGATACTATTAATTCCATTGTTTTAAATGATTGGAACAATGCCTACTCTGACAAGAATACTCCTTTGGGAAAACGATTTTCGGACGAGTTTTACAGAGGATTTCATTTGGCTAAAGAAGAAGAACGTGGTAGTACCACAAACTTGACCATTTTAAATGAAAATAATTTATTTCTTTCTTGGCATAGAACAACAAAAAATCCTGATTACATAACTGTTGACTTACGCGAAAAACTAGCTCCAAATCAAAAAACGACGATACATCTAACTTATTTTTCTAAAATACCGAGTAATAAATTCACCAAATACGGTTATGCTGAAAATGGCGATTTGAACCTTAAAAATTGGTTCCTTAGTCCTGCTCGATACGAAAACAAAGCCTTTGTAAAATACAGCAACAGTAACCTAGACGATATTGCTAACGGAATCTCCGACTTTGCAATTCATTTCAAAATTCCGAAAAACCTTGTTTTAACTACCGATTTGAATGTTACGGAACAAACGGGAGATAAAAATCATTCTGATTATTTTTTAGAAGGAGAAAACAGAACTGATTTTAGTTTATTCATAGAGTCAAAGTCAAGTTTTAAGAGTTATTCTAATGACTTAAATGAAGTTGTATCAGATATTACAAATAGCAAATTAGATGAAATTCAAAAAATTATCATTATCAACCGAATTGCTAATTTTACCAATGATTTTATTGGAATCTATCCCCATCCAAAAATTGTAGTATCTCAAACTAATTATGACCGAAATCCATTTTATGGTTTAAACCAATTACCCTCATTTTTAAATCCGTTTGAGGAAGATTTTTTATTTGAAATTAAATTCTTAAAAACCTATTTAGATACCTATTTAAAAAATAGTCTGCATTTAGATCCAAGAAAAGACAATTGGATTTATGATGCCTTACAAATGGATGCGATGATTAAATACATTCAAAAATACCATCCTGAAAGTAAGATGTTAGGTAATGCTTCACGATTCAAACTTTTAAAAAATTACAACATAACTAATTTAGATTTCAACAAACAATACAGCTATTTTTATATGTTAATGGCGCGTAAAAATTTAGATCAGGCATTGGCTAGCCCAAAAACTGATTTAATTAAATTTAACGAGCAAATTGCAAGTAAATATAGAGCCGGATTGAGTATTTTATTTTTAGACGACTATTTAGAAAATAATGTTGTAACCAATAGTATTCACCAATTTTACGAACGAAACAAAAACCAACAAGTTTTAAGTACTGATTTTGAAACGATACTGAAATCAAATTCTCAAAAAAATATCAATTGGTTTTTTACCACCATTGTTAATTCCCGTGAGCTGATTGACTATAAATTTTCAAAAGTTTCTAAAACAAAAGACAACATTACATTTTCAATAAAAAACAAAACTGAATTACCCATTCCAATACCAATTTATGGTTTAAAAAACGATACAATTGTATTTAAAAAATGGCTTGATATCAAAGAATGTGACAGCACGTTTACAATTGAAAGAAAAGAAGCTGATCGAATTATATTGAACTATAAAAATGAAGTTCCCGAATACAATTTGAGAAACAACTGGAAAAAGCTCGAAGGTTTTTTTCCAAATAATCGTCCTATAAAGTTTGTATTTATGAAGGATTTAGAGGATCCATATTACAATCAAATTTTATACATTCCCTCTATAAATTATAATTTTTATGACGGGCTTTCTCCTGGATTACGACTCCACAACCGAACCATTCTAGACAAACCTTTCTTGTTTGATCTAGGACCTTCTTATTCAACAAAAACGAATACATTTTCAGGAGGAGGTGCTTTGGTACTGAATCAAAATTATCGCAACAGTACGCTTTACAATATTAAATACACGCTCACAGGATCTTATTTTCACTATGCACCAGATGCTAGCTACTCTAAAATAACACCGAGTATCGAATTTCGTATCAGAGAAAATGATTTTAGAGACAATAGAAAACAAGCGTTCTTTTTCCGTCAGGTAATTGTAAATAAGGAAAAAAGTAATTTCTTAATTGACAATACCTCCCTTGAAAATTATTCTGTTTTTAATGCCCGATACTACAATACAAAAACAGAATTGACCAAGCATTTCAGTTTTAATTCGGATTTACAATTTTCGGGAAATTTTGGAAAAGCCATTACCGAAATGGGATATAGAAAATTATTCGAGAACAACCATCAAATCAATTTGCGTTTATATGCTGGTTTTTTCTTGTATAACAAAACTAATTCCGACTATTTCAGCTTTTCATTAGATCATCCAACCGATTATCTTTTCGACTATAATTATTATGGAAGATCGGAAAGCTCTGGTCTTTTTAGCCAACAATATATAGAAGCTGAGGGTGGTTTTAAATCAAAATTAGGAACCACTTATGCTAATCAATGGATGACAACTTTGAATGGTAGTTGTAATGTATGGAATTGGATTGAATTGTATGGAGATCTTGGAATGATAAAAAACAAATACCAGTCACCCCAATTTGTGTATGACAGCGGTGTTCGCCTCAACTTAGTTACCGATTATTTTGAATTGTACTTTCCTGTTTACTCCAATAATGGTTTGGAAATCAATCAAAAAAATTACAATGAAAAGATACGATTTGTAATTACATTTTCGCCTGGCACACTTATCAATCTATTCAATCGAAAATGGTTTTAAGAATATACAATATATTGAAATTAAATTATATTTTTATTTAACAAATTATCATTTCACAAATAATTATTCAACAAAAACATTCTATTTTAAAATTTTATTACAAATAATTAAATTTTATTTTTTTGAATAAATTATGAAAAGAAGTAGTTTTTAAGTAGATTTGTGCATTAAGTCATCCGTATTCTATTATGATTAAAGAAAAAACAAATACAGCCTTGACATTTGAAGACTTCAAAACCGAAGTTTTAAAAGACTATACAACGGCAATAATAAGCAGAGAATGTAGCTTATTAGGTCGCAAAGAGGTACTAACAGGAAAGGCTAAATTTGGCATTTTTGGTGACGGAAAAGAAGTTCCTCAGTTAGCCATGGCTAAATTTTTCAAAGAAGGAGATTTTCGATCAGGATATTATCGTGATCAAACGTTTATGATGGCTATTGGTAAATTGACAATCAAACAATTCTTTGCTGGTTTGTATGGACATACTGATTTGGATTATGAACCTATGTCGGCAGGAAGACAAATGGGAGGCCATTTTGTTACTCATAGTTTGAATGAAGATGGCTCTTGGAAAAATTTAGCAGAACAAAAAAATTCAAGTTCCGATATTTCCCCGACAGCAGCACAAATGCCTCGTCTTTTGGGGTTAGCATACGCCTCAAAGATATACAGAGAAGTCCCTGGAATAACCAATGCGGCTAATTTTTCTAACAATGGTAATGAAATTGCTTGGGGTACTATTGGCAATGCCAGTACTTCTGAAGGAGTTTTCTTTGAAACAATCAATGCGGCTGGCGTTTTACAAGTTCCAATGGTAATGAGTGTTTGGGATGATGAATACGGAATTTCAGTACACGCTAAACATCAAACCACTAAGGAAAGTATTTCTGAAATTTTAAAAGGATACCAAAGAGAAAATGACAGTAACGGATTTGAAATCTTAAAGGTAAAAGGTTGGGATTATGCCGATTTAGTAGCAACATATGAAAAAGCAGCTGATTTGGCACGTGAACAGCATGTTCCTGTATTGGTTCATGTTTCACAATTAACACAACCTCAAGGTCATTCAAGCTCTGGATCTCACGAGCGATACAAAAGTGCCGAAAGATTGACTTGGGAAAAAGATTTTGATTGCATTCGCCAAATGCGATTGTGGATGATTGCGATCAATATTGCTTCTCCAGAAGAATTAGATACCATTGATGCAAATGCTAAAAAAGAAGTTCTTGACGGGAAAAAAGAAGCTTGGAAAGAATTTATCGATCCTATTTTAAATGAACAAAAAGAACTACTATCACTGCTTGAACGAGTAGCTGAAACTAGTCAAAATAAAACTAAGATTCTGCAATACGCTGCTGTTTTAAAAAACATCAAAGATCCATTAAAAAAGGAAATTTTAAGCACCGCTAGAAAAGTGTTGCGTTTACTAATTAACGAAAATGGAAAAGCAGAAGTTTCAAAGTGGATTCAGAATTATACTGAAGTAACTCAGAAAAAATTCAGTAGCCATTTGCATTCTGAATCCAATTCTAACATTTATTCTGTTCAGCCAATAGCGCCTAAGTACAACGACAAATCCATAGCTGATACCGATGGTCGCATGATTGTGCGAGACAATTTTGATGCTTTGTTTACCAAATATCCAGAAGCCTTAGTTTTTGGCGAAGATGCTGGAAACATTGGAGATGTGAACCAAGGTTTAGAAGGCATGCAAGAGAAATACGGCGAATTACGTGTTACTGATGCTGGTATTCGAGAAGCAACCATTATTGGACAAGGTATTGGACTCGCCTTAAGAGGACTTCGTCCCATCGCCGAGATTCAATATTTAGACTATTTATTGTATGCTATTCAAATTTTAAGTGACGATTTAGCTACTTTACAATACCGAACTTTTGGAAGACAAAAAGCACCATTAATCATTCGCACAAGAGGGCATCGATTAGAAGGTATTTGGCACTCTGGTTCACCAATGGGAATGATCATTAATGCCATCAGAGGAATTCATGTTTTGGTTCCTAGAAACATGACCCAAGCCGCTGGATTTTACAATACCCTTTTAGAAGCTGACGAACCTGCTTTGGTAATCGAATGTCTCAACGGATACCGATTAAAAGAGAAAGCGCCTTTAAATTATGGCGAATTCAAAACTCCTATCGGAATTGTAGAAACACTGCGAGAAGGAAAAGATATTACTTTGGTTTCTTATGGCTCTACTTTACGATTAGTAGAACAAGCTGCAAATGAATTAGCCGAAATAGGAATTGATTGTGAGATAATCGATATTCAATCTTTATTACCATTTGACATCAATAAAGATATTGTAAAAAGTATTGCTAAAACTAACCGACTTCTTATCATCGATGAAGATGTTCCTGGAGGAGCTTCGGCGTATATTTTACAACAAATTGTAGAGGAACAAGACGGTTATACGTATTTAGATAGTAAACCACAAACCCTAACATCAAAAGCACACCGACCTGCTTATGGAACTGATGGTGATTATTTCTCAAAACCTTCAGCAGAAGATATTTTTGAAAAAATATACGCTATGATGAATGAAGTAAATCCTTCTCAATTTCCAGATTTATATTAATCTTTACATAAATTAAAAAGGCTACCTATTGGTAGCCTTTTTAACTATTTGAAAACAACTTATTGCATATCGTAAAAACGACTGTTATTTCCTCTTCTGTTTTTCTTAAATGGATTGAAATCAAAAGTTACATACAACTCAAAAGTATTGTAGGTAGTTCCACCTACCTTTTTACTTCCAATATCAAATGAATAATTAGCCCCTACTTCTATTTCCTCAATAAAAACACTCATTGAGGTTCCTACTTGTGAAACAGAAAACCCATCGTATTTATTAAAATGCTCGTTGATACCAAAAGATATATTACCTAAAATAGCTTCTTGATACAAATCAAATCGTGTTTTTGTTCCTTGTTTTGAAAAAGAGTTGAACAAATACAAATACGAGTTTTCAGGTAAAAAAGCACTTTGTCCATACGGATTCAAATCTTTTTCGTACCCCATTTGCAAAGACATAAACATATCTTTTTTATTACTAGCATTACTATTAAAAGAAGTTTCTGGACTATTAATATGTTTTAAATTTAATCCAAAAAACATATTTCGATTATTATGAACTACTGCTCCTGCCCCAATATCCAAGTAATTAATTTTATTATCAATATTAACTGGATCTCTAGTAACTCCAGCAATATAACCTGTTAACACATTAATCTGATCTTCAAACACTAAAGACGAGTAATCCAACCTACTATTACCATATCCCACAGATATTGAAGGATTAAAAGTCCATTCATACGACAATTGTGCTTTATAAATATAATGCAAATTAGCTTGTGTGGTTGAGAAACCTAACTGAGTAATTTTTGTAGAATTGACATCTAAGGCTAATGAGAATTCACTGTTTTCAAAATAATGATTTGCAAACCCAAATCGATTTTCAATCTTACTTCCCTCGTTATAACCTTCTGTACTGTAAATAATTCCCGCTTTTGAAGAATCCCCAAATCCATAGAAACTAGGATTTAAAGTACCCATGACTTTATTCTGATTCTTCATTGTAAAATCCTGAGCAAATGAATTCTGATAAAAAATAACTAAAAGAAAGATATATATGTATTTAGTTTTCATAGTTTTTTATTTAATAAGGATAAATTGACCTTCTTTTTCAATTATTGTATCATTGATTGTTTTAGCCATGATATAGTAACGATAAGTCCCGTTAACCGGTTCTGAATTTACTTTTTCTACTCCATTCCAGCCCCAATCAGTTGGAAGGGATGCCGTATCAGAACTAACCTCGTAAATAAGATTACCCCAATTATCATAAATATACATACTTACTTCTTTTAGCCCTAATAAAGAAGGTCTAAACAAATCATTAATTCCGTCATTATTTGGCGAGAAAGCTGTTGGCAACATAATTTTAGCTCCTTGTCCCACTGTTACAATTTTTGAAATAGATTTAGAACATCCAAAATGATTATATACAGTCAATGTAACTGGATACAAACCGTCTAATGCATAGGTATGGAAAGCCGTTGTAATACTTTCTCCAGCACTATTTAAATTAATATCTTTTGGATTATGAAACACACTATACGGACTATTATCTCCAAAATCCCAAACGATATAATCGTATTCTGCTGGTATATTCGATGCAGTCAAGCCATTCGTAAACTTCACACTTTCATTAACAGAAATAACACCATAATTTACAAGATTTACCGATGTATAATTTAGTTGAGTTGGACTAATTAATGTTGTTGATATCGTTTCAGTATCCCAACAATTTTGTTGATTTAACACCTTAATAATTCCTGTTGGCGTTGTAGGATTACTGATAGACAATTCATACACATTATTACCCACATTGGTATGAGGCACAATTACATTATTGTAATAAAATGTCAAATTAGGATCTAAACTAGTCACGGTAACTCTTACTTTTCCTGGAGTATTTGCACACAAACTATCATCTAAATTAATTGCATCTATATTCAAGTTCCCATAATCATAAATTGTAAATGGATACGGACTTGTAGTACAATTATTAGTATCACTAGCTGTCAAATAATACAAACCTGCTTGTAAATTACAAATATTAAAATAGTTATTATTTAAAGGTACAACTGTTCGCAATGTCTGCGATATTGGATCTAAAAACTGTAATACAAAAGAGCTATAAGTTCCACTTCCTCCAGTAACACTAAAATTAGCACATCCTAAGGTTCCTGTACAATTGACATTCGTAGACGATTGTAATGTAATTTTTACAGGAAGTACAGGTAAAACCGTATACGTATTCGATGGTATTGGACAACCAATAGCATCAGTACCTGTAATTGTATAATCACCCGAATACAACCCTGTTATACTAGCTTGATTTTGTTGAAATCCATTTGAACCCGTCCAATGAATTGCGTAGCTACTTGAATCTCCTCCTACAATAGTCAATTCAATTTTACCGTCTTTACTGTCGCTGCAAGTTACATTACTCACTCTTACATTCGTTAAAGATATTGGAGTAGAAACCTTCAATACGCCATTCTTGATAATTGGACATGGTGAAGTTTCAATACGATAATTAAAAATTCCAGATACAATAGGTGCACCTACAATAGATACAATACCTGTAGTTATATCAAAAGTACTCGTTACTCCGTTTGGCAACCCAGTAACTGTTACCCCCGTAGCTCCTGTCAATAAATATTGAATAGGTAAAATTGGAGAATTATAATTATTTTGACATATTGATTGACTATCAGTCCCTGTGGCAGAAATTAAAACAATAGACACAACACTATCAATCTTAGTTACTGTAGCATTAACTGTTTTGATACAACCAGTAGTGGCAATTGGAATGGTAACCACTCCACTTTGAGTTGGATTTCCTTTAATTGTATATATACCTGTTGCATTAGCATATGATAATGTAATTCCGGGAGGCAACAAACTTGCATTAACTCCTGTAGCACTTCCTCCTATTCTAAAGGTAATTGGTACTATTGGGGCATTTTGACACACCGATTGAGTTATAGCCCCTGAATCAGGTAAGAAGGTAATAGTAGCCTCTGGACTAACACTAATACTAAAGGTATTATCTCCTACCGGACCACAAAACGTACCTATAGGAGTAATTGTGTAGGTTTGTAAAGAAGGTACCGCTACTGTAGGTGTTCCAGAAATTGTTAAAATTCCTGTTGTAGTATTCATTGTATATACAATACCTGATGGCAATGCTGGAGAAATCGTAACATTAGAAACTCCTGTATATACATTGAAAATTATTGGATCTATAGGTGAATTTTGACAAGTTGCCTGAACATAATTTATTGTTTTATATGAAATTGTTTTAGCTGCAACGGTGATTACTCCAGATTCAAGATCTCCACAACTTGATAACGAAGAAATCACATATGGAAAAGTTCCTATAGCTGTAGGTGTTCCGGAAATAGTAAATGTTTTGTTAGTAACATTATATACTCCTGTCAATCCATTTGGCAATCCTGTGACATGAGCATCTATAACAGAGCTATCAAAAGTAGATACTATTGGAGTTATAGATCCGTCACTAATACAAACTGTTCTAGTTGTTCCAACTCTTAGAATTGGTCTTCTATTTATATTAATTCGTACTATTCTTGAAACTGGTAAACTACACACATCATTTTGTGCGGTTATAGTTAAATCCATAAAGCCTTGATTGATATCTACTAAACTTGGAGTAACTTGAGGTTGTCTAGCATGTATATCAGAAATAATTGTTCCTGTGCTCGATGTCCAAACATAACTTGATTGATTCTCTATTATTGTCCCTAAAACAGTAACATTAGTATCGTATTCACAAATTGAAGCTTGATTCACCACTGTAATTACTGGTGATTTTACTAAATTTAATCGTAATGACGAAACCGATGCGGTAGTTGCAACACAAGGCGAAATTGGTGTAGCTGTCAATGTTAATGTTATTGGCAATCCATTTTGAATGTCGGAAGCACTTGGGATATAAAATGGATTTGGTACAGTAGCATCTTCAAATGTACCCGTCCCAGAACTAGTCCAAAGTAAACTACTATATGTTCCCGTCTCAGCCGTAGCTCCACCAATTTGAAAACGCTCTCCACATTGTGTCAAATCAGGTCCTGCATTGATTACAGGTGATTTAATGAAATTAAGTCTCAATGATTTGGACTGAATTTCACTACATTGACCTGTGGGAGTAGCTGATATCGTTAAAATAACAAAACCATTTGATTTATCAGCCGCTGATGGTATATAAGATGGGTTATTTACCCCTCTTGTAGACGATATAAAGTTTCCTGTGCCACTTGTTGTCCATTGCACAGAATTTACGTCATACGAATTAGAAATAGCAGTACCACTTATATCGTATACATTCTCTGTTTCACAAATAGCAGCACTTGATACTGCCGTTATTACAGGTAAACTCTGGATTGTAACTGTTTTTGTAGCGGTTAAAATTGTATTACATGGTAATCCACTATTGACTCTTAACGTAAATACAACTGATCCAGCCGCAATATCAGCCGCAGACGGAGTATATGTAGGTGTCAATATAGTCGTGTCATTTAAGGTACCCGCGCTCCCTGATGAAGTCCATGCTAAAGTAGAATATCCAGTAGTTCCTCCTGTATCTGGAATAACATAAGATGTCAAATTCTCACAAATTGTTACTGCTGGTCCAATATCAACCGTCGGCATCGGCACAAATTGAATATCAATAGATCGTGTACTTGACAAATTACAGAAAGTAGCCGTCAAAGTTAAAGTTACTTTACCTCGACTTATGTCTGCAGCATTAGGTGTGTATGTTGGAGTTAATGTATTGCTATTTGTTAACACACCAAAACCATCATAAGTCCATGAAAAGGCAGAATAATCTACAACTTGAATATCTGTATTTCTTAGTGTATAAGAAGTGGTATTCGCACATAATTTAATAGGTGAATTCACTGCTATAATTGGAGGTAAATCAATTCTAGCCTGTACTGGTTTAACAACCGAACATCCATTTGCATTGATTGCTTTAATATAGTATATCCCTGCTACATTTACAAAACTAGGATTAGCTAATTCAAGTGCAGCAGCTGAATCCGTATAATACCCTAAAGTTAAAGAGGAACTTGAACCTGCTGTTACTGAGGCTGCAGTCAAATCTATTGTAGAAGGTGAGCAAACTCCTGGTGGATTAGTGATATTCAATATTGGTAATGTTTTTATTGTAACACTTACAGGCTGAATCGTTGAACAGCCATTAGCATTGGTTCCCTTAATGTAATACGTACCTGTAGCACTCACCGCTGTGTAATTCGATAACGAAGTATTCGCTGAGGCATCGCGCCAATACGTGTAGGTCAAACCTGAAGAAGAACTAACCGTAACAGCAGCGGCACTCAAATCAACGGTAGCTGGTGCGCATACTGCAGCGGGATTGGTAATAACAACACTTGGTAAGGCGTTGATGGTAACCACAACTGGTTTAATAACATAACATCCCGTAGTGGTATTAGTACCTTTGATGTAATACGTTCCTGATGTACTAATTGCACTTGGATTGGCCAAAACGGTTGTAGCAGTAGCGTTGGTGAAATAAGTATACGTCAATCCGGAGTCTGAACCTGTGGTTACTCCTATTGAAGTAATACTTACCGTAGCTGGTGAACAAACTGCTGTTGGATTGGTAATAACAACATTTGGTGCTGGGTTAAAACTAACCACAACTGGTTTAATGGTGAAACAACCTGTAGTAGTATTTGTTGCTTTGATGTAATATGTTCCTGCTACACTAACTGCATCTGGACTTACCAATTGAACACTAGCTGAAGCATCTCTATAATAACTTAATGAGTAGGTAGAATTGGAACTAACAGCAGGAGCTGTTAAGTCAACAGTGCTTGATGCACAAACTGTAGATGGGTTAACTACTGTTAAAACAGGTTCTAGATTCACTGTAACACTTACAGGCTGAATCGTTGAACAGCCATTAGCATTGGTTCCCTTGATGTAATACGTACCTGTAGCACTCACCGCTGTGTAATTCGATAACGAAGTA